>VOFB01000578.1_pt1 | contig 76001 bp, 81 predicted proteins | sample 5384141 | NCBI WGS metagenome assembly VOFB01 (sample SAMN12384721, study PRJNA508395) | human gut metagenome | isolation source: healthy gut A | host: Homo sapiens | reverse complement strand
TATCAGATATATTGCCACCCGGCAAAGAACAGGCAGTTATTGACTATTTGAAAAGCATTCAAAAGAAAGTGTATGGTACAGAGGATTTTAAATATTCTTTGTTGAAGGACGATGTGGCTGAACTTTATAAAAAAATGATCGCCAGATAGCTTCTGTTTATGCTCTTTTCGCTTGTATAGCTATTGTAATAGTTTGTCTTGGCTTGTTTGGTATTTCATTATTTGACATTAGGCAGCGTTCCCATGAGGTTGCAATTCGCAAAGTGAATGGAGCATCACTGAAAGATTTATATCTTTTACTAGGACGCAAGTATCTTGTCATATTAGGTGGGGCTTTTGCAGTAGCTCTTCCATTATCCTGGTATCTGATATATGAATACACAAAGGATTTTGTAGTGAAAGCTCCTATAGGTATAGGAATCTTTTGATAGCTTTGTTATTGGTTGGTGGTATTTCTTTAGGGACTCTATTCTGGCAAATAAACAAGATTGCGCATATTGATCCTGCTAAAATTATAAAAACTGAATGAATCTAAGATATTATGATAAAACACTATTTCAAAGTAGCATTTAGAAACTTGTGGAAGTACAAGGCACAGAATATAATCTCCACCATCGGATTGGCAGTAGGACTACTGTGTTTTAGTATATGTATGTATTGCAGTCGTTTTGTAGAATCTACCAATCATTGCTTTGACAATTATTCCCGCATAGCCGAGTTAAATCTCTATAATGAACAGACTGGTGACTATTTTTCCGGCACACAAGTAGCATTATCCGAAGAACTCCGTACTTGGGCTATGGGTGAAGTGGAAGCGATCTCTTGTATGGCATATCCCCGTGAACGCTCTTTTCAGGTTGAACTGTCTCCGGATAAATCATTGCCATACGATCTTGAAATTATAGAAGTCGATACCCTATACAATAAAGTCTTTACTCCGCAAATGGTAGTTGGTAACTGGCGGACAGCAAGCCGGATGCCCAACGCGGTTATTATAAGCCGGTCCACTGCCATAAAGATATTTGGTCAGGTGGAGACTGCCATTGGCAAACACCTGACTCTTACAAGACGGCTTTATACTTCTCCGGACAGTACACCAAAGACAGGAGGTATTGTGTACACAATCCAAGCAGTGATGGAAGATCTTCCACTGAACAATGATTTTAATTTTATGTGTCATACCGATGCATTGGTTATCAACGACAGTGAGGGACTTTTTCAGAGTCCGAAACGTCGCGATATAACGGGAGCCCGGACATACGTTTTGTTATCTCCGCAGGTTGGCATTACTGGTTTGGAAAAACAATTTTCCAAGCGCGACTATACTTATAGCCTATATAACGAGACTTATACCGTTGTTGCCCGTTATATAGGAGACCGGTCGCAGGAGAAAGGTATTTATATTCTGGGATGGGTCACCGGAATTGTCGGCATATTGATATTGTTGGTTGGATTGATTAATTTCTTTCATTTTCTCATCGGCTCTTTCCTGAATCGCACTAAGGAATACGCCATAATGAAAATGCTTGGTTCTGATTGAAACGGCTGTTCTGCCTGTTATTAACACAGTCACTGATGATTGTATTTGCATCCTCATTTTTGGTGATATGGGGTATCGAACTAATTGGAGATAGAATGGATTTCTCTTTGCCAGGCCTCACAATGACTTTCCCTCCTGAAACACTATTAAAGCATATTCTGCAATACATTGTTTTTCTTGCATTGCTTTGCATGGCAGTCTGTCTGCTGGTATCCGTCCGTATTCGCAGGTCTTCCATACAGACAGGTATCTATGGAGGTCAAAAACGTCGCGGGAAACAGTGGGGACGTAACTTTATGCTCGGCGTCCAGTTCTTTATTTGCTGGATATTCGTAACGCTGACTGTCAGCCTGTTTTTGCAATCAGGAAAGGTGACTGAAACCTTATTTCATACGTTAAGTCAGGAAGATAAAGAAGCGATTCTTAGTATTCCGCTGGACTATCCATTTCTGGAGAATAAAGAAAAACAGGAAATGGTGGAACGTTTCAGGCAGCATGCCGGTGTGAAAGATATTTTGTTATCTGATATATCTTATACTCATGGAATATCCGGAAACTTGTTAATGACGGAGAAAGGAAATGATAACTCTTGGATTGATATTAATGTAATGTGTGTACCATTGAATTTCTTCACCTTTATGAATATTCCGATAACGGAGGGCAGGACGATCCGGACAAAAAAGGATCTCGTAATGGATGAAGTCTGGCAGAAAAGACAAAAGAAAGATATCATCGGAATGAACTTTTACGACCAGACCAGTGATTTCACCGTTTGTGGAGTATGTGCCCCCTTTCAAACAGATGTACATAACCATAATGGCGGATATGCTTTCACACTTTATGATTCTTCTGAATACATAGGTCACTGCTATGTGAAATGTTACCCTGAACAGCAAAAAGAAGTCATGAAATGGATGGAAACCATCCGTCGTGAAGTGCTGCCGGAGAATATTTCTTCCCAAGTACGTACATTTCAGGATGATTTGTACGAAGTGCAGGCAGTGGAATATATTCTGAAAGATATCATCTCGTTTTTTGCAATTGTAAGCATCATCATTACCCTGTTGGGAGTGTATTCCAGCATTACGCTCGATACAGAACGCCGCCAGAAAGAGGTTGCCATTCGCAAAGTGAACGGAGCCGGAATACGTTCCATCATCTGGCTGTTTGCACGTTTGTACCTGATTTTGCTGATGGTGACTGCCGCCATCACCTTTCCGCTCATTTACGTGGTATTGCAACTGTGGAAACAAATGTACACCGTATTTTTTAATGATGGAATATTATATTGGGGAAGCATATTTTGGGGAGTAACCTTATTGACAGTAATTACCATTATCTTTAAAATACTGCGGATTGCACGTCTCAATCCCGCAGAAGTAATCAAAACGAATAAAATTAATAATTCTAAAAACAATACAGTTATGATTAAGACCATTGACTTACAGAAGATTTTCAAAACGGAAGAAGTAGAAACTTGGGCGTTGAATAACGTCAGTATCGAAGTGAAACAAGGTGAATTTGTAGCCATCATGGGTCCCTCCGGCTGTGGCAAGTCAACATTGCTCAACATTTTGGGGCTACTTGATAACCCGACAGGAGGAGAGTATTATCTGAACGGAACGGAAGTCTCCCGGTATACCGAGTCGCAACGTACCAGTCTTCGCAAAGGCGTGATAGGCTTCGTATTTCAGAGCTTTAACCTGATAGACGAGTTGAACGTATACGAAAATATCGAACTTCCTTTGCTTTATATGGGTATTTCCGCTGCCGAACGGAAAAAGAGGGTAGAGTCAGCTATGGAGAGAATGGCCATTACACACCGAAGCAAACACTTCCCACAGCAACTCTCCGGTGGTCAGCAGCAACGTGTAGCCATTGCCCGTGCCGTAGTAGCCAATCCAAAGCTAATCCTGCCGATGAGCCTACCGGTAATCTGGACTCTAAGAACGGTAAGGAAGTGATGGAACTGCTGAATGAACTGAACAAAGAAGGAACCACCATCGTCATGGTAACCCACTCACAGCACGATGCCGGTTATGCCGACCGTATCATCAATCTGTTTGATGGACAGGTGGTGACCGAAGTTAGTATGTAAGCACAAGCTATCAATAAAAAGTATATCATGATAAAACATTATCTGAAAGTAGCCTTTCGTAATCTGATAAAGTATAAAACACAAAGTCTTGTTAGTATTATCGGATTAGCAGTCGGCTTTACCTGTTTTGCGCTGTCGGTATTATGGATACGTTATGAAATGACGTATGATAATTTTCATGAGGGAGCCGATCGCATTTATCTGGCAGGCAGTAGCTTTCGTCTTTATGGAGACGGATTTACCTATAATTCATCTAGTTTTCTAGCTGATTATTTGGCAAAGAATTGTCCGGAGATAGAGAAAGTATGTCGTATATTTTATGACTGGAATGAAAAAAAGATTAAGAATGAGGATGTTGAGTTTGTGGTACGACGTATAGAGGTAGATTCAAATTTCATTTCAATGTTTAATATTAAAGTATTGGATGGAGATAACCATCTACAGCTAAAAAAGGATGAAATTGCTATAACAGAAAATACGGCAAAGCGAATATTTGGGAAAGAATCTCCGATAGGTAAACACTTGATTTTAGAGGAAAGTAACGAAGAAAAAATAATCGTTGCAGTTGTAAAGTCATGGGAAGGACACTCTTTGTTTTCATTTGATATATTATTGCCATTTCATGATACAAACCCCAATTGGGGAACCAACGATGCCAAACGCTTTTTCGTATTTATCCCAACTGTGATATAGAAGCATTGAAACAGAGGTTGTCAGAATATGAAGTACAACAAGATGGTCATAAATATCCAAATTCTACGCTTATTGCTCCATTATCCACATTGCGGAGTAGTCATCCGAGGGAAGATGTGAATGTGAAGTTGAATCATATTCGTCTTTTTGCATGTATTAGCGGTTTGGTTATAATTTGTGGAATATGTAATTATTTAACAATGTTGATAACTCGTATCCGGATGCGTAAACGTGAGTTAGCGTTGAGGAAAGTCAATGGTTCATCAAATGGTGGGTTACTCACTTTACTTCTTACAGAACTTGTCTTGTTACTAATTTTATCTTCAGGAATAGGGTTGGTATTGATAGAACTCATCCTGCCGACTTTTAAACGTTTGTCACAAATCTATGAGGGTGCTTCATTTTTTTATATCGAAGTATTTGTTTATATACTATCATTGATTGCCGTGACAGTTGGTTTTGCATCTCTGCTTATACGATACATTAGCAAGCGAACTCTACTTAGTAATATAAACAAAAAATCTAATCTTCATCTCTCCGGTTGGTTTTATAAGAGTAGCATTTTATTTCAGTTGTTTATTGGTATAGCCTTTGTTTTTTGTACTTTGGTGATGATGAAGCAACTTAACTTCTTGTTGAATACCAAAGAACTTGGAATAGAACGGCATAATGTGGGAGCTGTTGTTTATTGCTCTGAAAATGTTCCTTTTAAAGAAATATTAGAACAGATGCCCGATGTTACAAAGTATTTGAGTGGCTTTCAGACACCTATTCCCAAAATGTATTTTTCAACATTCAGGATAAAGGAGTGGGAAGGAAAGACAACTGATAGTGAGCAATATATAGATCTAGAAGATGAGACGATCAATCAAGAATATGCCGATTTCTTTGGAGTTGAGGTGCTGGAGGGAAGCATGCTGGATGAAAAGGATGGAAAAAATATGGTTGTTATAAATGAAGCTGCTGTGAAAGCTTTCGGATGGACACAACCGGTTGGAAAGAAAATTGATAAATTAGGAAGGCATTATATAGTGAAAGGGGTTATTAAAAATATTTCATATAATGCCCCAATACACCCGGTAGCCCCTGCTATGTTTTTTTTGCCGGATAATACAGGCAGAGGAGGTATTATATTCAAAGTGAAAGAAGGGACTTGGAACGTTGTTTCTGAAAAGATAAAAGCGGAAGTGAATAAAGTTAATCCAAATGCAGAATTGATGTTGTCTAATATGGAAGAGGTTTATGACACTTATATGAAATCAGAGAGAACTTTGTGTCAATTGTTGAGCATAGTTTCTTTTATATGTATAGCGATTGCCGTATTCGGCATATTTTCATTGGTGACTTTATCCTGCCAGCAACGGCGTAAAGAAATAGCTATACGCAAGGTAAATGGAGCCAATATAGGAATAATCCTGAATCTATTCTTTAGAGAATATTTACTTTTACTTGTGTTTTCATCGTTCTTTGCTTTTCCGTTGGGATATGTCATGATGAAACATTGGCTAGAAAATTATATAAAGCAAACACCGATAGAATGGTGGCTCTATGCAGTCATATTCATAGGAATGGGATTTGTCATTTTCCTAAGCATCATCTGGCGTGTATGGAAAGCCGCCCAGCAAAATCCGGCGGAAGTACTTAAGGGTGAATAAGATAAAATAAAAGTCCGGCACATTGATTTGTGTCAGACTTTTCTTTTATTCACCCGATAAGAGTGATATATTTCTCGTAGATTATAAAAGATCCAATGCTTTAAATGCCTTAACTAGCTTTTCTACAGCACGGTCAATTTGATCTTTTGTATGAGTAGCCATCAATGCCACACGTACCAAAGTGTCTTGCGGTGCACATGCCGGAGGAATAACCGGATTGATAAATACCCCCTCGTCGAAAGCCAATTTAGTGACCATGAATGTTTTTTTCCGTGTCACGTACATAAAGAGGAATGATAGGTGATTCTGTTGCACCGATTTCAAATCCTGCTTCACGGAAACGCTTCAATGCATAGTTGGTAGCTTCCCACAGCGCTTCAAGTCTTTCCGGTTCATCCTGGATGATGTGGAGAGCTTCAAGAGCAGATGCAGTAGCAGCCGGAGTGTTGGATGCACTGAAAATATAAGTACGTGCATTGTGTCGCAACCAGTTGATGATAGAAGAATCAGCAGCAATGAATCCACCGATAGAAGCCAATGATTTGCTGAAAGTACCCATAATCAAGTCAACTTCGTGAGTCAGACCGAAATGGTCGCAAACACCACGTCCTTGTTTTCCAAATACACCCAAGCCATGAGCTTCGTCTACCATGATAGTAGCGTTGTATTTATGTTTCAAGCGTACGATTTCGGGCAAGTTTGCCAGGTCGCCTTCCATAGAGAACACACCGTCTACTATGATGAGCTTCACTGAATCCGGATTGCACTTTTGAAGTTGCTTTTCCAGATCCGCCATATCGTTATGCTTATATTTTAATTGTTGAGAGAAGGAGAGACGACGGCCATCTACGATAGATGCGTGGTCGCGGTCATCGCAAATGATATAATCATTGCGGTCTGTCAAAGCAGGGATAACTCCGGAATTCACCGTAAAACCGGTTGAGAAGCAGAGCGCTTCATCTTTGCCTACAAAGGCAGCCAGTTCTTTCTCCAACTGAACGTGCAGGTCAAGCGTACCATTCAAGAAGCGCGAGCCTGCGCAACCGGAACCATATTTATGCATGGCTTTGATACCTGCTTCAATCACTCTTTCATCTCCCGTAAGGCCAGTGTATGCATTGGAACCGAACATCAACACTTCGTGTCCGCCCATTTCTACCTCTGTACCCTGCTTTCCTTCTATCTCACGGAAATATGGGTAAACGCCCTGTGCCATAAACTTTTGTGGCAGGTCGTACTTAGCTAACTTCTCTTGTAATAATCCCATGAATTATAATTTATTATACTCATACTCAGATCGTTCGCTGACGATCTTACATCCTTTTATCTTAACAAGTGTTTAAAAACAGGGGGCAAAGATAACAAAATTTGCTTTTATCTGTTCTTTTTAAGAGAAAAAAGTTGCTCTCGTATGATTAGAAACCTCTAATAGATTAAAATTTAAGATATTTATATTACTTTTGTCGTCTACAATCGACAAGAATAGCATGAACGAAAGAATGAAAAAAATAAAATTCGTCGTCAATCCTATTTCGGGAACACAAAGTAAAGAATTGATTCTTAACTTGCTGGATGAAAAAATAGACAAGGCGAGATACACTTGGGAAGTAGTGTATACGGAAAGAGCCGGTCATGCAGTAGAAATAGCTGCCAAAGCTGCCGAAGAGAAAACAGATATAGTAGTGGCTATTGGTGGGGATGGAACAATCAATGAAATAGCTCGTTCGTTGGTGCATACTGATACCGCGCTGGGAATTATTCCCTGCGGATCGGGCAATGGACTGGCGAGGCATCTGCATATACCGATGGAACCGAAGAGAGCATTGGAAGTGCTGAACGAAGGTTGCATGGATGTGATAGATTATGGTAAGATTAACGGTACGGATTTTTTCTGCACTTGCGGAGTGGGATTCGACGCGTTTGTCAGTCTGAAGTTTGCGCATGCCGGTAAACGGGGGCTATTGACTTATCTGGAGAAAACCCTGCAGGAAAGTCTTAAATATGAGCCGGAAACGTACGAACTGGAAACGGAAAACGGAGTTTCCAAGTATAAAGCCTTCCTGATTGCCTGCGGAAACGCGTCGCAATATGGAAACAATGCTTATATCGCACCGCAAGCCACTCTGACAGATGGTTTGCTGGATGTGACTATTCTCGAACCGTTCACCGTATTGGACGTTCCTTCATTGGCCTTTCAATTATTCAATAAAACAATCGATCAGAATAGCCGTATCAAGACTTTCCGCTGCAAGCAGTTGTGCATCCGCCGGACTACTCCGGGTGTCGTGCATTTTGATGGTGACCCCATGGAAACGGATGCCAATGTAAATATTCAGCTGATTCAAAGAGGATTGCGCGTGGTAGTGCCACGAGCACCGGAAAAGGATGCAGCCAATGTGCTCCAAAGAGCGCAGGAATATATGAATGGCATCAAATTGATGAATGAAGCCATCGTTGACAATATAACAGATAGAAACAAGAAAATATTGAAAAAGCTGACAAAGAAAGTCTGATAAAATAACGGATTACTGACACCGAATTACAAATTATTGCGTACTTTTGCGCAGTTTTGGTTCGATCAAAATAAAAACGCGAGTGATAATCGTTTAAATAAAAAATATATGTTTAGAACGCACACATGTGGAGAGCTTAGAATCTCTGATGTAAACAAACAAATCACGCTGTCTGGATGGGTACAGCGCAGCCGTAAAATGGGAGGTATGACTTTCATTGACCTTCGCGACCGTTACGGTATTACCCAGTTGGTTTTTAATGAAGAAATTAATGCTGAACTCTGTGAACGTGCTAATAAATTGGGACGTGAGTTCGTCATTCAAGTGACAGGAACGGTTAATGAACGTTTCAGCAAGAATGCAAACATTCCTACCGGAGACATTGAAATCATTGTTTCCGAACTGAACGTACTAAATACTGCCATGATTCCTCCGTTCACTATCGAAGATAACACGGATGGGGGTGATGATATCCGTATGAAATACCGTTATCTGGATTTACGCCGTAACGCTGTACGTTCCAATTTGGAACTGCGTCATAAAATGACAATTGAAGTTCGCAAATATCTGGATAGTCTGGGTTTCATCGAAGTGGAAACGCCCGTTTTGATCGGTTCTACTCCTGAAGGCGCACGCGACTTCGTGGTGCCGTCACGTATGAATCCGGGACAGTTCTATGCACTTCCGCAGTCTCCGCAGACCTTGAAACAGTTGTTGATGGTTTCCGGTTTCGACCGTTATTTCCAGATTGCGAAATGTTTCCGCGACGAGGACTTACGTGCCGACCGTCAACCGGAATTTACACAGATTGACTGTGAAATGAGTTTCGTAGAACAGGAAGACATCATTTCTACTTTCGAAGGAATGGCCAAACATCTGTTCAAGACTCTTCGGGGTGTTGAACTGACCGAACCATTCCAACGTATGTCTTGGGCGGACGCCATGAAATATTACGGTAGTGACAAACCGGATTTGCGTTTCGGCATGAAGTTCGTGGAACTGATGGATATCATGAAAGGTCACGGATTCTCTGTATTCGATAATGCGGCTTATGTGGGCGGTATCTGCGCCGAAGGTGCTGCGACTTATACCCGCAAGCAACTGGATGCATTGACCGAATTTGTAAAGAAACCGCAGATTGGTGCGAAAGGAATGGTTTATGCCCGTGTGGAAGCCGACGGTACGGTGAAATCAAGTGTAGACAAATTCTATACACAGGAAGTGCTGCAACAGATGAAGGAAGCATTTGGCGCTAAACCGGGTGATTTGATTCTGATTCTTTCCGGCGACGACGTAATGAAAACACGTAAACAACTTTGCGAGCTTCGTCTGGAAATGGGTGCTCAACTGGGATTGCGTGATAAGAATAAGTTTGTTTGCCTTTGGGTGATTGACTTCCCGATGTTCGAATGGAGCGAAGAGGAAGGCCGTCTGATGGCTATGCATCATCCGTTTACTCATCCGAAAGAGGAAGACATTCCGATGTTGGACACTGATCCGGCAGCTGTACGTGCAGATGCATACGATATGGTAATCAACGGTGTGGAAGTTGGCGGCGGATCTATCCGTATCCACGATGCGAAATTGCAGGCGAAGATGTTCGAGATTCTTGGATTCACTCCGGAGAAGGCAGAGGCACAGTTTGGCTTCCTGATGAATGCCTTTAAGTATGGTGCGCCTCCTCACGGTGGTTTGGCATACGGACTCGACCGTTGGGTGTCTTTGTTTGCAGGATTGGATTCTATACGTGACTGTATTGCGTTCCCGAAAAATAATTCCGGACGTGATGTGATGTTGGACGCACCCTCTGCAATCGACCAGAGCCAGCTTGATGAACTGAATTTGATCGTAGATTTGAAAGAGGGCGAGTGAAAGAATCTGTACGCATATTCCGTTTTATAGTCATCGGTACAATGAACGCTTTGATTATGGCGTTGGTTGTATGGTTAATGATGAAAGAAATGTCATTTGACGGCGACTATATGGTGGCTAATATAACAGCGTATCTGATAGCTCAAATCCATAACTTTATCTGGTGCAAATACTGGATATTCCCCGTAGAAAATAAAAAGAATAGTATCTGGAAACAGATACTACTCTTTTGCTCTGCTTTTGCCGTGGCTTACACCGCACAGTTTTTATTTCTTGTGTTATTGGTAGAAGGATTGGACGTGAATGAATATCTGGCTCAATTCTTGGGATTGTTTATTTATGGAGGGGCTAATTTCCTAGCCAACAAAAAAATAACGTTTCAATGAGATAGTTATTTATGATGATATATTGAAAAGGGTACAGAGTTCTAAATTTAGATTTGAACTCTGTGCCCTTCTTTTTTCTTTATTAGATAAACCTCCTGCAATGAAGGTATGTGGGTAAGCCTTTAATCCAGAAAGCGTTTGGTAAGTCCATCATATTCGTCAATCCGACGATCACGAAGGAAAGGCCACCAACGGCGAACGTTTTCCGAACGTTCCATATCTATTTCCACTACTATGTTTTCCGGGTGATCGTTTCCGGCTTGTGTCAGAAATTCCCCTTGTGGTCCTGCTACAAAACTGTTTCCCCAGAATAAGATACCGTTTGTCTGTCCGGAAGGATCAGGTTCGTGTCCTACACGGTTGACGGAGATAACAGGAAGTCCATTGGCAACGGCATGAGCGCGTTGTGAAATAATCCAGGCATTGAGTTGGCGGGCTTTTTCATCGTCCGTGTCGCTGCTTTCCCAGCCAATGGCGGTAGGATAAATTAAAAGTTCCGCACCTTTTAGTGCCATCAGGCGGGCAGCTTCCGGATACCATTGATCCCAGCATACTAATACGCCCAGCTTTTCCTAAAGATGTTTGAATCGGTTCAAAACCAATGTCTCCCGGAGTGAAATAGAACTTTTCGTAGTAAGCCGGATCGTCGGGAATATGCATTTTTCGGTATTTTCCTGCAATGCTTCCGTCACGATCAAAAACGACGGCGGTGTTATGATAGAGTCCCGGAGCACGTTTCTCAAATAGGGAGGTCACCAATACGATTTTATTGGCAGCGGCCAGTTCGGAATAAAATCCGGTGGAAGGGCCGGGAATCGTTTCCGCCAGATCAAACAGTTGCGTGTTTTCAGTCTGACAGAAATACAGGGAGTTGTGTAGTTCCTGTAATACAACTAGTTGCGCACCATGTGCAGCACAAGCTTCTATGCTTTTAGCCAGGTTCATCAGATTCGTACGAAGATCTGCTGTATTGGCTTGCTGAATAATTCCGACTTTTATTTTTCTCATATCTTGACTGTTTTATTTCAATAACCCTTGTGGATATTGCATCGTCACGCAATGCAAAGATCCGTGTTGCTTGATCAGCGCCCGGCAATCAATGCCTACAATCTCATGTTTGGGAAATGCTTGTTGCAGTACTTCACCTGCTTTCCGGTCGTTTGCCGGCTGGTTGTATGTAGGATAGAGCACCGCATCATTCATTATCAAGAAATTAGCATATGTAGCGGCAGACGTTCGCAATTTTCTTCTATCTTATCGACCATTGGCAAAGCTAACAGACGATAAGGTTCTCCTGCCAGCGTACGGAAGGTCTTCAGTTGTTCTTCCATTGCGCGCAGTGCTTCGTAATGCTCATCCTCTTTATCGTCACATTTCACATAAGCAATGGTATTTGTAGAACAAAAACGTGCTAGAGTGTCGATATGGCTGTCAGTGTCATCACCTGCCAGATAACCATGATCCAGCCAAAGAATCTTTTGCAGATAGAAGGTTGATTTCAGGTATTCTTCTATCTCTACTTGATTGAGTTGTCCGTTCCGGTTGGGAGAGAGCAGGCATTCGGAAGTGGTGAGTAGAACACCCATACCGTCGCTTTCGATAGAACCTCCTTCAAAGACGAAACCGAGACGATTGACATAATGACCTTTTAATACTTCCGCTTCTACGGCGTGTCGGGTAATTCGATTATCCAAGTCGGAGGCAAACTTTAACCCCCAACCATTGAATGTGAAGTCGAGCAGGGAAGGAGTGCCGTTGTCTATCATGGTGATAGCACCATGGTCACGCGCCCATGTGTCGTTGGTTTCACATTCCAAGAAACGGACGTTATCTATATTTACGCTTGAAGCGATCTGTTCTCTCACGGCTTCCGGTTCGGGAGTGACAATCAGGAGTAATTCACGTTCTGCTATTTCCCGGGCTATGTTTATAAAACACTCCTGTACTTCTGTCAGCATATATGCCCAGTCCGTACCGGCGTGTGGCCATGTTAATTGTATGCCGCTTTGCGTATGCCATTCGGCAGGCAGATGAGGAGCTCTCATTTCCACCTGTACGGTCATATTCTTTCCGAAATTTAATTGTAAATCCTTCTCCGAACCACTGGGGCTGGGGAGTCCAACCATAATTCCCATTAGACTAATCTATTTAAGTTTATATAAATTGTTTAATTTAACTCGGCCATACACGGTGTTAAGCCTTGGTTTCCTGTTTAGGCTTCCGGTCGAAAAACGGATTCTTGGAGGATGCACTTACAGGAATTGCCATAACCATTTTGCAGTCTTTCAGCCAGTTCAGGCGTTGTGCTGCCAGTCCGGCAGAGAACATGACACGTGTGTCTACGCGCATATCGGCGGCTGTGGCACAAGCGGAACCAATAGCGATACCTACATCAATACTATTTATTGCGCAAGGGACTCCTTCCGTACGCCCGGCACAGGTTGTAAATCCACAATGGTCACAATTCAAGCCCTGCGCTTGCTCGCGCGTTCCTATTAATATAACACATTCGGCATTTAAGATGTTGTCAGCGTCACGAAGGAAAAATTTCATTCCGTGCTCTTCAACCATAGCAACCATTGTATCGGATAGTTGTTTAATCTCTTCATCAGTGATTAAGGCCACTTCAATAATATCAATTCCCTTTCCCTTCGGAGCAGTACGTGCAGCTGTCATCATCTGACGGGCAACCTGCAATATATGCTCGTGACGGGCATCTCTTTCGTTTAGTATCATAACTTTTCTCGAATTAATTAGTGAGGCAAAGATAACGTTTTTCAAGAAAATAGTACCTTTGCCGGAAAGAAAGAATTAAAAACGCCATGTTACATATCAATAATGCCTGTATCGCTTTTGGAACAGAAGTCCTTTTTTCCGGTTTTGAAATGAAATTGGAGAAGGGCGAGACAGCCTGTATCGTAGGACAATCCGGTTGTGGAAAGACTTCCTTACTAAACGCCGTAATGGGCTTTGTGCCATTATATGAGGGGACTATTAAAGTAGGCGGGACGTTACTGGATAAATCAACCATTGATCTTGTCCGCCGCCAGATTGCATGGATTCCCCAAGAACTGGCGTTACCTTTCGAATGGGTAAAAGAAATGGTATCTTTGCCATTCGAGCTGAAAGTAAACCGTTCCGTTCCTTTTTCGGAAGAAAGGCTTTTTATGTGTTTTGACGAGTTGGGATTGGAGCATGAATTATACTTTAAAAGAGTAAATGAGGTTTCGGGTGGACAGCGCCAGCGCATTATGTTAGCTGTGGCCGCATTGCTCAATAAGCCGTTGATTGTAATTGATGAACCGACATCGGCATTAGATACCGGATCGACAGACAAAGTACTGGCTTTTTTCCGACGGCAGGCAGAAAAAGGGGCAGCTGTTTTGGCAGTATCGCATGATAAGGACTTTGCTTCGGGATGCCATTATTTAATAGAATTATAAACGAAATCTGTTAGGACGATATAAAACGAAACTTGTTGTGGGAACCATTGATATATCATATTATAATCTTTTTGTTGGCTTGCTGCTGCTTGCCATTCCCTTTTTCTATCTATGGAAATTTAAGACGGGATTGTTGAAACCTGCTGTGATAGGCACACCCGAATGATTATTCAATTATTTTTTATCGGCATTTATCTAAAATATCTCTTTTTATGGAATAACCCCTGGATTAATTTTCTTTGGGTCATTGTTATGATATTCGTTGCGGGACAAACAGCATTGGTACGGACCGGACTGAAACGACGCATCTTACTGATTCCCATTACTGTGGGATTCTTGTGCAGTGTAATATTGGTCGGATTATATTTTATAGGTATTGTGCTTCAACTGGATAATATTTTTAGCGCCCAGTACTTTATTCCGATCTTCGGAATCCTAATGGGAAATATGCTATCGAGCAATGTGATTGCTTTGAATACATATTATAGTGGCCTGAAACGTGAGCAACAACTATACCGATATTTATTGGGAAATGGAGCTACGCGACAAGAAGCGCAGGCACCTTTTATCAAACAGGCTATCATAAAGTCTTTTAGTCCGTTGATTGCCAATATTGCCGTTATGGGCCTGGTGGCACTGCCCGGCACAATGATCGGACAAATCTTGGGAGGTAGTAGCCCGAATGTCGCCATCAAATATCAAATGATGATTATGGTGATAACCTTCACGGCATCCATGTTGTCGCTGATGATAACCATTTCGTTAGCTTCGCGAAGGTCATTTGATGCATACGGAAAGCTCTTGGAGGTATCAAAAGAAGCTAAGAAATGACAATAATCGATCGTATATTTCAGGAAGTTGCCGGAATATCTATTCCACATTTCTTCATTACAGTGGAGTTTTCGGCAATGGGCTGCGAAATGCCGAAACGTATTGAAGCCTTTCTATGGGAAAAATATGAAATAATTCTTCGAGGCGCAAACGGTCGTAAGTTCGTTTATCACAAAGGAGAATGGCGGTTGATCTTTACATTTTTCCCCACAGATAGAGTCGTGGACGAGCGATATGCTTTGAAGAATAAAGTTCTATTCCGCCATGTATAATAACTTAATCTGCCCTACATATTAAATAATATAATAATAAATGATCCAATTAATTATATTTTTTAATATATTTGCCAATGTCTTTAAAGAATAGTACAATAACTGTTTAATTTTGAAAACGATGAAAACACATCTGATTGCTATTTTTTGTTTGGTATCTATTTCTTTAATGGGGCAAAAAACTTATGCTCCTGCATGGGAGTCCTTAGATACAAGACCTGTCCCTTCCTGGTTTGAGAATGCAAAGTTTGGGATTTTTATCCACTGGGGCTTATGGGAAATTACAGTTTCCAGCCTTAGAAACTCCGGTTTCCAGCGTATGAAACTACAGTTTCCAGCCTTGGAACTGGAGTTTCCAAGGCTCGAAACATCAAGTCTGAACGGTCGGAAGAAATCGTCCCCTGTTGGAAGAGGAGCGGAGTCTTACTTTGCTTTGACTTTCCCATATAAGCAACGAAGCTGAACGAACTGTTCACCCGGTTGCACATATCCGCTTTCCAACATTTTTTCTGATACTTGAAATTTAGCGAGATGATGCCGTACATACTTCTCCATATCCGGCGATTGTTTTTTGACGAAAGCCTCTAAATCGACCTTTCCGTTTTCATGAATGAGAACTTTTGCTTTAACAGTACGGAATCCCCATTCTTTGCAATGTTTTGTCTCCGCTTTATCTATCCAGAAGATAGCGGTGGCGCTTATTGTGTCCGCAATACATTCTTCAGTATCACTGTTACTTACGTTGTCGGAAACTTCCTTTTCGGTATTCTCGCTCTGTTTCGATTGACAGGAAACTGCCAAAATAGCTAGTAGAAAATAGAATAAAATTGTTTTCATCGTGTTCAATAATTATAGGATAGGCGACAAATTTACTAAAAAAATGAGAACAAAGAGTGTTTGTTCCCTTTTATTTTCTTATATTTGCAACCAAATTTTCTACGAATAATGAAAATTAAGGAAATAGTAAGCGCCCTTGAACAATTCGCGCCTCTGCCATTGCAAGACGGTTTCGATAATGCCGGCCTGCAAATCGGATTGACAGATGCGGAAGCAGCAGGGGCTTTGTTGTGTCTTGACGTCACCGAGGCTGTGTTGGATGAAGCTATCGCGTTGGGATACAATCTCGTCATATCACATCATCCGCTGATTTTTAAAGGATATAAGTCCATTACGGGCAAAGATTATGTGGAACGCTGTATGCTGAAAGCAATAAAAAATGATATTGTGATCTATTCGGCACATACCAATCTTGATAATGCCCAAGGCGGAGTGAATTATAAGATAGCCGAAAAAATCGGACTGAAGAATCTGAAAGTACTTGAACCGAAGGAGAATAGCCTGATTAAATTGGTTACATTTGTTCCTAATACGCAAGCTGATGCAGTGCGGGAAGCGCTGTTTGCTGCGGGATGCGGAAACATAGGCAACTATGATTCATGCAGTTACAATTTAGAAGGAGAGGGGACTTTCCGGGCAAAGGAGGGAACGCATCCTTTCTGTGGGGCAATCGGCGAATTGCATCGTGAAGGAGAAGTAAGGATAGAGACTATCCTCCCTGCATTCAAAAAATCGGCAGTCGTCAGAGCCTTGCTGGCCGTTCATCCTTATGAGGAACCGGCGTTCGACATTTATCCGTTGCAGAACGACTGGACACAGGCAGGCTCGGGAATTATCGGTGAACTGGATGAATCGGAAACCGAACTTGAATTTCTGAAACGTATCAAAAAAACCTTCGAGGTTGGCTGTCTGCGCCATAATAGGTTGACGGGCAGGGAAATACGAAAAGTAGCACTATGCGGAGGTGCAGGCGCGTTTCTGCTTCCACAGGCAATCCGGTCGGGAGCGGATGTTTTTATTACAGGTGAGATAAAGTATCATGATTATTTCGGTCACGAAGGGGAAATCCTGATGACGGAAATTGGTCATTACGAAAGCGAACAATATACAAAAGAAATTTTTTATTCCATAATCCGGGATTTATTTCCTAATTTTGCGCTCCAATTGAGTAAAATAAATACGAATCCCATAAAATATTTGTAAGTAAAATGGCTAGAGAAGCAAAAAAAGATCCGAATGAGTTGACAGTAGAACAGAAGTTGAAGACGCTGTTCCAACTACAAACGATGTTGTCTAAGATTGATGAAATCAAAACATTGAGAGGTGAACTTCCATTGGAAGTACAGGACCTTGAAGATGAAATTGCTGGTTTGAGTACTCGTATCGACAAGATCAAAGCAGAAGTGGAGGAACTGAGAGTTGCTATTGCCGGCAAGAAGGTGGAAATTGAAACTGCTAAATCTTCAGTAGAAAAATATAAGTCGCAACAGGACAACGTTCGCAATAACCGCGAATACGACTTCCTGACCAAAGAGATCGAGTTCCAGACATTGGAAATCGAACTTTGTGAAAAGAGAATTAAAGAGTATTCTGCAGATAAAGAAGAAAAAGAGGCTGAAGTAGCAAAGAATGAACTGGTGCTTGACGAAAGGCAGAAAGACCTTGAACAGAAGAAAGGCGAACTGGACGAAATCATTTCTGAAACCAAGCAGGAAGAAGAAAAGCTGAGAGACAAGGCTAAAGACCTGGAAACTAAGATCGAACCGCGCTTGTTACAGTCATTTAAGCGTATCCGTAAGAACTCCCGCAACGGTTTGGGTATTGTATACGTACAGCGTGACGCTTGTGGTGGTTGCTTTAACAAGATTCCGCCTCAGAGACAGTTGGACATCCGTTCACGTAAGAAGGTAATCGTTTGCGAATATTGCGGACGCATCATGATTGACCCTGAATTGGCTGGCATACAAATCGAGCACAAGGTAGAAGAAGCTCCGGCACCAACTACTAAAAGAGCTATCAGAAGAAAAACTGCTGAATAAGAGAAGTCATCCATTAACAAGTAGTTAAAGTTACTGTTTAATATAGGAAGCCCTGCAACAATGCAGGGCTTTTTTTATCAGTGTCCGTATAAACAGGGATCTCGTACCCAAGATAACATCACGCTGAATAGAAACTTTGTTCTGTCGTTACGCCGGTAAACAAACTCACCCTTTAGTTGTTATCGTTTCATTTCATAAAAACCTGAACTGAATATGAACATACGAGCATGGAGCATATCGCTCCTTTTGTTTCTTTCAACTGTGACTGCGGTTGGGCAAACTGCAAACCGCTATTTGAAAGCTCCTCTCCCTAACGGCTGGGAAGAAAATGGGGAAGTGTTTCAACAGACACTTCCGGTAGACGACCATTGGTGGAAATCTTTCGGGGACAGCAAACTGGATTCTCTGATTGCTTTGGCGGTAGACCGTAACTATTCCGTTGCAATGGCAATTAACCGCATCGCTGCTGCCCGTGCCAACCTTTGGGCCGAACGTGGCAATTTCTTTCCTTCAATCGGATTGAATGCCGGTTGGACCCGACAGGAAACAAGTGGAAATACAAGCTCAATTCCCCAAACTACGGAACATTATTATGATGCATCACTCAGCATGAGTTGGGAAATTGATGTGTTCGGTAGTATCCGCAAACGGGTAAAGGCACAGAAAGAGAACTTTGCTGCCAGTAAGGAGGAATATACCGGAGTAATGATTTCTATGGCGGCGGAAGTGGCTTCGGCCTATATCAATTTGAGGGAACTGCAACAGGAACTTGAAGTTGTGAATAAAAACTGCGCTTCTCAGGAAGAAGTACTGAAAATCACGGAAGTACGGTATAACACTGGATTAGTGGCTAAGCTGGATGTCGCACAGGCTAAGTCTGTGTTATATAGCACAAAAGCTTCCATTCCACAACTGGAAGCCGGTATCAATCAGTATATTACGATGTTAGCAGTTTTGCTGGGAATGTATCCGCAGGACATTCGTCCGGTACTGGAACCTGTCGGAATATTGCCCGACTATATGGAACCGATCGGCGTGGGAATGCCTGTCGATCTGTTGATGAGACGTCCCGATGTGCGGAGTGCGGAACGAAGCGTAAACGCACAAGCGGCATTGCTCGGAGCTTCAAAGGCGGACTGGTTGCCGAAAGTTTTTCTGAAAGGCTCGTTCGGTTATGCGGCTCGTGACTTGAAAGACTTGACAAAGAGTAAAAGCATGATGTATGAGATTGCACCGTCAATGAGTTGGACGCTTTTCAGCGGAGGGCAGTTGGTTAATGCTACACGACTGGCTAAAGCCCAACTGGACGAATCAATCAACCAATTCAATCAGACTGTCCTGACTGCTGTACAGGAAACAGATAATGCAATGAATTCTTACCGGAATTCAATCAAGCAGATTGTAGCGCTGCGCGAAGTACGCAATCAGGGAATTGAGACACTGAAACTTTCATTGGAACTTTATAAACAGGGGCTTTCTCCCTTTCAGAATGTGTTGGATGCACAGCGGTCTTTGTTGTCCTATGAGAATCAGTTGGTACAGGCACAGGGGAATTCGCTACTCCAGTTGATAACTCTCTACAAGGCTTTGGGAGGCGGTTGGCAAGAATAAAGAATCTATAAATAAAATATAACCTAACGGATATGAAAAAACTAATGTATATTTTCTTTGCGCTGCCGATATTGACCGGTTGCAAGGAGAAAAAAAGCGCAGGAGCAATGGGAGGGATGCCAACTCCGGAAATTAGCGTAGCTAAACCAATAATAAAGAATGTAACTCTGACGAAAGATTATCCGGGCTATCTGACAACGGAAAAGACTGTAAACCTGGTGGCCAGAGTGAACGGAACGCTGCAATCGACTTCGTATACTGCAGGAGGACGGGTGAAACAAGGACAATTATTGTTTGTCATCGAACCTACCTTATATAAGGATAAGGTGGAACAGGCGGAAGCTGCACTAAAAACGGCCCAAGCCCAGTTGGAATATGCCCGCAGCAATTACAGCCGTATGAAAGAAGCTGTCAAAAGCGATGCCGTGAGTCAGATACAGGTACTTCAAGCGGAATCTTCCGTGGCAGAAGGTGTGGCGGCGGTCAATAATGCGGAAGCAGCTTTGAGCACGGCCCATACGAATCTGAGCTATTGCTATGTCCGCGCTCCGTTTGACGGAACGATCAGTAAAGCAACTGTTGATGTAGGCAGCTATGTGGGCGGTTCGTTGCAGCCTGTCACTTTGGCTACTATCTATAAGGATAATCAAATGTACGCATATTTCAATGTAGCTGACAACCAATGGCTGGAAATGTTGATGAACAACCGGCAAAGTGCACAGGAACTTCCGAAGAAAATAATGGTTCAGTTGGGCAAGGAAGGTTCGGAAATGTATCCGGCCACACTGGATTATCTGTCTCCGAACGTGGACTTGAATACGGGAACGTTGACAGTTCGTGCCAACTTTGACAACCCGCAAGGGATACTAAAGAGCGGATTATATGTAAGTATCACGTTACCGTATGGAGAAGCCGATAATGCCATGTTGGTAAAAGAGGCTTCTATCGGGACGGACCAGTTGGGAAAATACTTGTATCTTGTCAATGATTCTAACATTGTTCGTTACCGGCATATTGAGATAGGGCAGTTGATAGGTGATACTTTACGGCAAGTGACGGGAGGACTTTCTCCACAAGACAGGTATGTCACGAAGGCTCTGATGAAGGTCAGGGACGGAATGAAGATAAAACCGATGCCGTAAACTGAATATTAATCCTAAACTATAATCTTATGTTTTCTAAGTTTTTTATCAACCGACCGATATTTGCTACCGTCCTTGCCTTGCTGATTGTAGTAGCCGGTCTGGTGACACTCAATATATTGCCGGTAGCGCAATTTCCGGAGATTACACCGCCAACGGTACAGGTATCTGCTGTTTATCCGGGGGCAAATGCCGAAACCGTTGCCCAAACAGTAGGTATTCCTATCGAACAGCAGGTGAACGGGGTAGACGGTATGCTTTATATGTCCTCTAATTCATCTTCTTCGGGAGCCTATTCTCTGACGATCACATTTGCCGTCGGTACGGATATTGATATGGCAACCGTCCAGGTACAAAACAGGGTAAGCGTCGCACAATCATCGCTCCCCGAACCCGTAGTGGTGCAGGGAGTCACTGTACAGAAACAATCATCGAATATTGTCATGTTCCTGACAATGACCTCACAGGATTCTGTTTACAACAGTCTGTATCTGACCAATTATGCAAAGTTGAATCTCGTCGACCAGTTGACACGTGTGCCCGGAGTGGGTGCCGTGAATGTAATGGGAGCAGGGGATTACTCCATGCGTATCTGGCTCGATCCGGAAGCAATGCGTATCCGGAATATTTCACCGCAACAAGTTTATCAGTCTATCCAGTCGCAGAATATGGAAGTATCTGCCGGATATATCGGCCAGCCTATCGGGGAAGAGAATAAGAATGCTTTTCAATATACACTGAATGTGCAGGGGCGGCTCAGTTCTCCCGAACAGTTCGGAAATATTATCATCCACCGCGAACAGGATGGGGCCATGCTCCGTCTGAAAGATATTGCCAGGATTGATCTGGGATCTGCTTCTTACAGTGTGGTGTCCCGATTGAAAGGGCAGCCTACCGCCGCTATTGCTATTTATCAGCAACCGGGTTCCAATTCGCTGGATGTATCCAAAGGCGTGAAAGAGAAGATGCAGGAACTGGCCGCCAACTTCCCGGCAGGAGTGTCTTATAATGTTACGTTGGATACTACGGATGTGATTCATGCTTCTATTGATGAAGTTATGGTTACTTTCTTTGAGACAACGCTGCTGGTGATACTTGTGATTTTCCTGTTTTTGCAGAACTGGAGGGCGGTGATTATTCCTTGTCTTACCATTCCGGTGTCTCTGATTGGTACACTGGCGGTAATGGCAGCATTCGGCTTTTCTATTAATACACTGACATTGTTCGGATTGATTTTGGCAGTTGCCATAGTGGTGGATGACGCCATAGTGGTGGTGGAGAACGCTTCGAGATTGTTGGAAACGGGACAATATTCAACTCGTGAAGCTGTGACGAAAGCTATGGGAGAAATTACCGGACCAATCGTCGGAGTGGTGCTTGTGTTGCTTGCGGTATTTATTCCGACTATGCTGATTAGTGGAATTTCCGGACAATTATACAAACAGTTTGCGCTGACTATTGCAGCTTCTACCGTATTGAGCGGTTTCAACTCCCTGACATTGACACCTGCTCTCTGTGCGTTGTTTCTGGAAAAGAGCAAGCCTTCTAACTTCCTCATATACAAAGGATTCAACAAGGCTTATGATAAGACGCAGGGAGCGTATGATAAGATAGTCAAATGGTTGTTGGCACGTCCCGGAATGGCTCTTGTGTCGTATGGCATATTGACGGCTATTGCCGTGTTGCTCTTTATGCACTGGCCGTCTACATTCATTCCGGATGAAGATGACGGGTATTTTATTGCGGTTGTCCAACTTCCGCCCGCAGCCAGTCTGGAACGTACACAGGCGGTAGGCGACAAGATTAACCGGATTCTAGATTCGTATCCGGAAGTGGAGAATTATATTGGAATTTCCGGATTTTCCGTCATGGGCGGAGGAGAACAAAGTAACTCGGCCACTTATTTCGTTGTACTGAAAAACTGGAGTGAAAGGAAAGGGAAGGAGCATACGGCTGCTGCCGTTGTCGACCGTTTTAATGGCGAAGCGTATATGACGATTCAGGCTGGGACTGTGTTTGCCATGGTTCCTCCCGCCATTCCGGGATTGGGAGCGTCCGGCGGGTTACAGCTTCAGTTGGAAGACCGGAGAAATCTGGGACCGACGGAAATGCAGCAGGCTATCAATGCCATGCTTGCCTCTTATCATTCCAAGCCGGCTTTAGCTTCCGTCTCCAGCCAGTATCAGGCAAACGTTCCCCAGTATTTTCTGAATATCGACCGGGATAAGGTACAGTTTATGGGCATCGCTTTGAATGATGTATTCTCTACATTAAGTTATTATATGGGTGCGGCGTATGTAAATGATTTTGTAGAATTCGGCCGTATCTACCAAGTGAAGATAGAGGCGCGCGACCAGGCGCAACGGGTGATTGATGATGTCTTGAAACTGAGTGTTCCCAATGCGGCAGGAGAAATGGTGCCTTTTTCATCTTTCACCAAGGTGGAGGAACAGTTAGGAATGGATCAGATCAACCGTTATAATATGTACTCGACTGCTTCTCTGACTTGCAATGTCGCTCCGGGAAGTAGCACAGGGCAAGCCATTCAAGAAGTGGAAGCATTGTTCAAGGAACAGTTGGGCGATGAATTTGGTTATGAATGGACGTCAGTAGCCTATCAGGAGACACAGGCCGGGAATACAACTACCATTGTTTTAGTAATGGCTCTGATTGTTGCCTTTCTGGTTTTGGCTGCACAATATGAAAGCTGGACGAGTCCGGTGGCGGCTGTTATCGGATTGCCGGTAGCATTGTTGGGAGCGATGATTGGCTGTCTCATTATGGGAACACCTGTCAGCATCTATACACAAATCGGTATTATCCTGCTTGTGGCACTGTCGGCAAAGAATGGTATTCTGATTGTAGAGTTCGCCCGCGACTTCCATGCCGAGGGTAACTCTATCCGTGAGTCGGCATTTGAAGCCGGACACGTCAGGTTGCGTCCTATCCTAATGACGTCTTTTGCTTTTGTATTGGGAGTAATGCCGTTATTATTTGCTTCTGGAGCAGGTGCACAGAGCCGTATTGCATTAGGTGCCGCCGTTGTTTTTGGTATGGCAATGAATACACTGCTGGCAACGGTTTATATACCTAACTTCTATGAATTAATGCAGAAATTGCAGGAGAAATTCAGTAAGAAAAAAGGAAATAACGATAAGCAGGAAGGGAGTATGTAAAGATAGAATACTATCCGGAAAGTATCCGGAAGACGACTGAATCAGGGTGTCGGTAGATGGATGTGATAGTGACGGTATGTGCTTTACATAGCGTCGCTATCGTGACCGGATAGCGACACTCTTTTTTATAAGTTATTATAGTCTGGAATATCCTGGAGGAAAATATAACTCTGGTGTTCATAATCCATTCGGCAGCAATAGTGTTGCATTCCATTGCTGACAATCAGGTAATCTACTTTCAGTACCATATTATACCGGGTTATCTGATCGAATACGGTCTGTGTGATTTCAATGTGCGGTGCCTTGTATTCCACAATCATGCGTGCCGATAAATCCCTGCGATAGAGCACTGTATCACACCGCTTGGTAGTGCCGTTCAACTTTACCATTACTTCATTGGCAAGAAGGGCGGTCGGATATCCTTTGTGTGCAATAAGAAAGTGAACGAAGTGTTGACGCACCCATTCTTCCGGAGTGAGAGCGACATATCGTTTGCGAATCACGTCGAAAATTACATTTTTTCCGTTTCGTACGTTTATTTTAGTGTCGAATACTGGTAGGTTTAACGATAACATTTATTATTTTTGTAAGTTAAATAATGGTTCCCATCATCGGGAGCACAAATTTAATAGATAATTATGAAAACAAAAGAAGAAATCGTAGCTAATTGGCTGCCTCGTTACACAAAACGTAACCTGGAGGATTTTGGAGAGTATATTCTGTTGACTAACTTCAACAAGTATGTCGAGATTTTCGCAAATCAGTTTAATGTTCCTATTTTGGGAAGGGATGCAAATATGATTTCTGCTTCTGCCGAAGGTATCACAATGATTAACTTCGGTATGGGAAGTCCCAACGCTGCTATCATCATGGACTTGCTGGGGGCTATTCGTCCCAAAGCGTGTTTATTCTTGGGAAAATGTGGCGGTATCGACAAGAAAAACCAGCTTGGCGACTTGATTCTTCCTATTGCGGCTATCCGTGGGGAGGGAACTTCCAACGATTATTTTCCACCTGAAGTTCCCGCTTTGCCTGCATTTATGTTACAGCGTGCCGTTTCTTCGTCAATCCGTGACAAAGGCCGCGACTATTGGACCGGTACCGTATATACTACCAACCGCCGTATTTGGGAACATGATGATGCATTCAAGGAATATCTGAAAAAGACACGGGCTATGGCGGTCGACATGGAAACTGCAACTTTGTTTAGTTGTGGCTTTGCCAACCACATTCCTACCGGTGCATTATTATTAGTATCTGACCAGCCTATGACTCCCGACGGAGTAAAAACAGATAAGAGTGATAATTTGGTTACCAGAAATTATGTAGAAGAGCATGTTGAAATCGGTATTGCTTCTCTGCGTATGATTATTGATGAAAAGAAAACTGTTAAACACTTGAAATTTGACTGGTAAACCCGGTCTTTCTGAAAAATATATATGGCAAAACAAGAGCTGACCTGTGATGATATCCTCAAAGGAATTAAAGGCAAAGCAGTATCGTCCTATTTATTATTTAATGGGAGAGGAATCGTACTATATCGACCTGATAGCCGATTACATTACTGATAATGTGTTGAACGATACGGAAAAGGAATTCAACCTGACTGTGGTATACGGGGCTGATGTAGATGTAGCGACTATCATAAATGCTGCCAAGCGTTATCCGATGATGTCCGAACATCAAGTGGTAGTAGTCAAGGAGGCACAAGCAGTGCGTAACATGGAGGAACTGTCTTACTATCTTCAGAAGCCGCTTCATTCAACTATCTTGGTAATATGCCATAAGCATGGTACATTGGACCGCAGAAAGAAGTTGGCCGCCGAAGTTGAAAAGACGGGTGTGCTGTTTGAATCTAAAAAGATAAAAGATGCACAGCTCCCAGCCTTCATTGCTTCTTACATGAAACGGAAAGGCGTAGACATGGAACCCAAGGCAACAGTCATGCTCGCTGATTTTGTCGGCTCAGATTTAAGTCGGCTGACAGGAGAACTGGAGAAATTGATTATTACTTTACCCGCAGGACAGAAACGTGTTACTCCCGAACAGATTGAAAAGAATATCGGCATTAGCAAGGATTATAATAACTTTGAATTGCGAAGTGCACTAGTGGAAAAAGACATTCTTAAAGCAAATAAAATAATAAAATATTTTGAGGAGAATCCGAAAACTAACCCGATTCAAATGACATTATCTCTGCTGTTTAGTTTCTATTCCAACTTAATGTTGGCATATTATGCTCCTGACAAATCGGAGCAGGGAATCGCTACAATGTTAGGACTAAGAACGCCCTGGCAAGCTAAAGATTATATGGCGGCAATGCGTAAATATAGCGGAGTTAAGACGATGCAAATCGTTGGAGAAATACGATATGCTGATGCAAAATCAAAAGGAGTGAAAAATAGTTCCATGTCGGACGGAGATATTCTGCGTGAATTAGTGTTTAAAATTCTTCATTAGAAAAAAGCGACTGTTTCACATCGATAAGAGGTATATACTTTTACTGTCATTCAAGTAAGTATATACCTCTTATTATATTCTCTATATTGAACCTTCCAAATGAATAGTTAGCATCCTAATTTTAAACTGAATATTTTACAAAATTACCACACTTTCTTTATCTGTTTTTCCTGATAGAAGATATGTGTTTCTGAGTTACTTTTCCCGTTTTGTTTTCATCTTACTTGATTCCCGAATTTTGTCTCTTTTAATAAATCCCATTGAAAAATCAAGATTAAATCAAAACTTGTAATGTATATAATATCCTCTTGATTTTTTAAGCGAAAACGAAAGAGAAACTTCCTTTTGTTTAAAACCTGGTCTGTCATTTTGATAGTTTTATGATTTTCTGTAATAATCTCCCCATTTTTTTCTAGTTTATCTAAAGATTAATATCATAAAAATGGGAATAACACTCTGTATTATAGATTATTATGATAAAAATAAGGCCTCTAGAATTGAAAAAAAGTAGAGAATAGGTGAAGAGTACGTAAATATTGCAAGGATTTACCATTTTAGACCTGACATGTAAAAGATGATTTGAAAAGCGTTCGATATACATGGGTGAATTATAGATTTTTTCTCTTGTTTTATTGCTGATGCAACTACTCAATTTCACTTTTGTGTATCTTACACTTTCCGTTTGTGAAATATAATATTGTAATGCAAACACAAGTGTAACGAGAAGAAGCTATACACAAAAGTATATGATGTAAATTACAAGAATAAATAAAGTAGTATAAAGGTGAAAGGAGAGGGGTTAACACTTTATTTTTACGCATTTATACACCTGTTTATCAGTAATATGCATGTGATATCTAAATTTTTACTATAATAGACTATATTATACACAATGTATTTTTGTGAATAACAAAATCAATAAATAAATTACGAATAATATATAATTGATAATTAGTTATTTACCACTTTTTATTAAACTTGAAATATGATTTATAAAGATAGTGTTTTTATGAGTATACAAACATACTAATACATCAGTAAACAAATACACACATTTGTCATATCTATATTTTTAGATTTGTGATTTGTATTTGTGAAACAAAATATTTACCTTTGTATATTCACATAAAGGATTTGTATTTTTGTGAAATCAGCATGTTATGCACACAATTGTAATCAAAAAAGGCTATATGGAAATAAAAGACAGAATTAGGATGATAATGGAGAGAGAAAAAGTTCCTCCCAGAGTTTTTGCTGAAACAATCGGAGTTCAGCAATCTACTCTCTCACATATTTTAAATGACCGGAACAAACCAAGCCTGGAAGTAGTAATGAAAGTTCACCAGACTTATAATTACGTAAATCTTGAATGGTTACTATATGGAAGAGGTGAAATGTTGGCTTCTGCTGAAGAATCTTCATTGGTTTCCTCTAATGGTGATTATCAACCTTCTTTGTTTGATGAGAATCCTGTAAATCCGTCCAAAGAGACGATTAATCCGGAAAATCGCAAGGAAATGGCATTAAGAACAGCCGAAAATGCACCTAAAGAGATTGTAAAACAGGAGATTAGGTACATAGAAAAGCCTGCCAGAAAAATCACTGAAATAAGAATTTTCTTTGATGATAATACTTATGAAACCTTTCGACCTGAAAAATGAGAGGTAAAATCGCAGGTTTGAGCAAATTCCTGTATCTTTGTACCCGGAATACGAATTTATACTTTTTATATCCATACATGAAGAAATTTATTTTAGATCTGACGGTTACTGAGAATATCAAACTGCATGCTAACTATGTATTGCTAAAGTTGACTTCTCAGTCATTGCTGCCCGAAATGCTACCGGGACAGTTTGCCGAACTTCGGGTGGACGGTTCGCCTACTACATTCTTGCGTCGCCCTATCTCTATTAATTTTGTAGACAAACAGCGAAACGAAGTGTGGTTTCTCATCCAGTTGCTTGGAGACGGAACAAGGCGATTGGCAGAAGTAAATCCGGGTGATGTTATCAATGTGGTACTTCCATTAGGAAATGGCTATACAATGCCTCAGAATCCTTCAGATAAGCTTTTGTTAGTTGGTGGAGGTGTTGGAACAGCACCGATGTTGTATTTGGGCGAGCAATTGGCTAAGAATGGTCATAAACCTACCTTTCTTTTGGGTGCACGTAGTGATAAGGATCTGTTGCAACTGGAAGAATTTGTTAAATATGGCGAAGTGTATACTACTACGGAAGATGGCAGTCACGGAGAAAAAGGATATGTTACCCAACATTCCATATTAAATAAGGTGCGTTTTGAACAGATTTATACTTGCGGTCCCAAGCCGATGATGGTAGCGGTGGCAAAATATGCCAAAAGTAATCAAATAGAATGTGAAGTCTCTTTGGAAAACACAATGGCTTGTGGAATCGGTGCCTGTCTTTGTTGTGTGGAGAACACGACAGAAGGTCACTTGTGTGTATGTAAAGAAGGTCCTGTTTTTAATATAAATAAACTACTATGGCAGATTTAAGTGTAAATATTGGTGAATTACAAATGAAAAATCCGGTGATGACCGCATCGGGTACATTTGGATATGGCGAAGAGTTCTCTGATTTCATTGATATAGCGCGAATAGGTGGTATCATTGTAAAGGGGACAACCCTTCACAAACGTGAAGGAAACCCATATCCGCGTATGGCAGAAACTCCTTCGGGGATGTTAAACGCTGTGGGACTGCAAAATAAGGGAGTTGATTACTTTGTAGAGCATATATATCCCCGTATAAAAGACATCCGGACGAATATGATTGTAAACGTATCGGGATCTGCCATTGAAGATTATGTGAAAACAGCCGAAATTATTAATGAACTTGACAAAATTCCTGCCATAGAGTTAAACATCTCATGCCCTAATGTAAAGCAAGGTGGCATGGCCTTTGGCGTGTCAGCAAAAGGAGCTTCTGAAGTAGTAAAAGCAGTACGTTCAGCTTACAAAAAGACACTTATCGTAAAACTCTCTCCGAACGTGACTGATATTACAGAAATAGCCCGTGCAGCAGAAGAAAGTGGTGCAGATAGCGTGTCATTAATCAATACATTGCTGGGAATGGCCATTGATGCAGAGCGTAAACGTCCTATCCTGTCGACTGTAACTGGAGGAATGTCCGGTGCTGCCGTAAAACCGATAGCATTACGCATGGTTTGGCAAGTTGCTAAAGCAGTAAATATTCCGGTCATAGGATTGGGAGGTATCATGAACTGGAAAGATGCCGTTGAATTTATGCTTGCCGGTGCGTCAGCTATCCAGATTGGTACAGCAAATTTCATAGATCCAGCTGTTACGGTTAAAGTAGCAGAAGGTATAAATAATTACTTGGATAGACATGGATGTAAGTCTGTGAAAGAAATAATAGGTGCACTTGAGGTATAATTGAAAACACATGATAACCCTTCGCATAAATTTTCATGAATAAGTGTTATTTTCCCCTTAACATATACTTATTGAAAGAGTCTTTTTAAATAAAGGAATTATCAAGAAAAAATGCGTATGAGGAAAATTAAATAAAATCCTTGAACAGGTCATAAATAAAAAACGACGGTGAAAACTCAATCCATTTCCACCGTCGTTTTTATTTGCATGTATTTTTACAATCAAGTTATTCTTCTAATAAATCAGGACGAAGTCTTTTCGTACGTTCTAATGATTGCTGCAACTCCCATTCTTTAATTTTGGCTTCGTGTCCGGACAATAGGATATCGGGAACTTTCCAACCATTATAATCGGCTGGTCGTGTATATACCGGTGCTGCCAACAAATTATCCTGAAATGAATCCGAAAGAGCAGACTGTTCATCGGAAATGACTCCGGGAATGATGCGGACAATAGCGTCTGCCATAACTGCCGCTGCCAGTTCACCACCTGTCAAAACATAATCACCGATACTGATTTCTTTCGTAATCAGATGCTCCCTGATACGAAAATCTATTCCTTTAAAATGGCCGCAAAGAATAATCAGGTTCTGAGCCAAAGAAAGAGAATTGGCCATAGGCTGATTAAATTGTTCTCCGTCAGGAGTAGTAAAAATCACCTCGTCATAGTCACGTTCTGCTTTCAAAGCATTGATGCAACGTTCAATAGGTTCGATCTTCATTACCATACCGGCAAATCCTCCGAAAGGATAATCATCTACACGACGATATTTATCTTCAGTATAATCGCGGAGATTATGGATATGAATCTCTGCAAGTCCTTTGTTTTGAGCTCGTTTCATTATCGAACAATTGAAAAAGCCTTCAATCATCTCTGGCAAAACCGTTATAATATCAATACGCATAATCTTTAATTTTTCGCAAAAGTACAAATATTCAAAGAGAAACCTGTATTTTTGCCTTAAACAATCTAAGAATTATGGATATAAAAGAGAAAATAGAAGGATTACGTGCCGAACTTCATCGGCATAACTATAATTACTACGTGTTGAATGCTCCCGAAATATCCGACAAGGAGTTTGACGAGAAGATACGTGAACTTCAGGACTTGGAGCAGGCTCACCCGGAATATAAAGATGAAAATTCGCCTACAATGCGTGTAGGCAGTGATATAAATAAGAATTTTACGCAGGTAGCACATAAATATCCTATGTTATCTTTGGCAAATACTTATTCGGAAGCTGAAGTGACAGATTTTTATGATCGGGTTCGCAAAGCATTGAATGAAGATTTTGAGATTTGCTGTGAGATGAAATACGACGGAACATCCATTTCGTTAACTTACGAAGACGGAAAGTTAGTTCGTGCCGTCACTCGTGGTGACGGAGAAAAAGGTGACGATGTGACAGATAATGTAAAGACAATCCGTTCTATTCCACTTGTATTGCATGGCGATAATTATCCTTCTTCTTTTGAGATTCGTGGAGAGATTCTTATGCCATGGGAAGTGTTCGAGGAGCTGAACCGTGAAAAAGAAGCTCGCGAAGAACCTCTTTTTGCCAATCCAAGAAATGCGGCGTCCGGAACATTGAAACTTCAAAATTCAGCGATTGTAGCTTCTCGTAAGTTGGATGCGTATTTGTATTATTTGTTGGGCGATAATTTGCCTTGCGACGGGCATTATGAGAATCTTCAGGAAGCAGCAAAATGGGGATTTAAGATTTCTGATCTGACACGTAAATACAAAACACTGGAAGAAGTCTTTGAATTTATCAATTATTGGGATGTTGAACGGAAAAATTTACCTGTTGCGACTGATGGTATTGTTTTAAAGGTAAATAGTCTTAGACAGCAAAAGAATCTGGGTTTCACAGCAAAATCTCCCAGGTGGGCAATTGCCTATAAATTTCAAGCGGAACGGGCGCTGACTCGTCTAAATAAAGTTACTTATCAGGTTGGTCGAACGGGAGCAGTCACACCTGTAGCCAATTTAGATCCGGTCCAACTTTCGGGAACTGTCGTGAAACGTGCGTCATTGCACAATGCAGATATTATTGAGGGGCTTGATTTGCACATCGGAGACATGGTATATGTAGAAAAAGGTGGGGAAATCATTCCTAAAATTACCGGAGTGGATAAGGACGCGCGTAGTTTTATGTTAGGTGAAAAGGTCAGATTTATTACTAATTGTCCTGAATGTAATAGCAAATTGGTGAGATATGAAGGTGAAGCTGCCCACTATTGCCCTAATGAAACAGCATGCCCTCCTCAGATTAAAGGTAGAATAGAGCATTTTATTAGTCGGAAAGCCATGAATATTGATGGGTTGGGTCCTGAAACGGTGGATATGTTCTATCGATTGGGATTGATTCACAATACGGCTGATTTATATGATCTGTCAGTTGAAAATATTAAAGGACTGGACCGTATGGGTGAGAAATCTGCTGAGAATATCATAACAGGAATTGCTCAAAGTAAAGCCGTTCCTTTTGAACGTGTGATCTTTGCTTTGGGAATTCGTTTTGTGGGTGAAACAGTAGCGAAGAAAATTGCCAAGTCATTTGAGAATATAGATGAATTGCAGCAGGCGGATCTTGAAACATTGATAAGTATCGATGAAATCGGCGAAAAAATAGCTCAAAGTATCCTTTCATATTTTGCTAATGAGTCAAATTGTGAGCTAATTAACAGATTGAAGGCTGCAGGATTACAACTTTATCGTACCGAGGAGGACTTAAGCGAATATACGGATAAACTTGCCGGACAATCTATCGTTATCAGCGGCGTATTTACTCATCATTCGCGTGATGAATATAAAGAGCTCATTGAGAAGAATGGTGGAAAGAACGTGGGAAGCATCTCTGCAAAGACTAGTTTTATACTTGCTGGAGAGAATATGGGACCTGCAAAGCTGGAAAAAGCAAAAAAACTAGGAATAACCATACTAAGCGAGGACGAATTTCTGAAACTTATATCGTAAGATAAGAAAAATATTCGTACTTTTGCGGCTAAATAAATTAGAGATTATAATTAAAACTCATGATACAGACTAAATTGAAAGGAATGGGGGTAGCACTGATTACTCCTTTCAAAGAGGATGAGAGCGTTGACTATGACGCGCTGATACGCATGGTAGACTATCTCTTGCAGAATAATGCGGATTTCTTGTGTGTGCTGGGAACTACGGCCGAAACACCGACTCTTACTGAAGAAGAAAAGAAAACCATAAAAAAAATGGTAATCGACCGCGTTAACGGAAGAATTCCTATTCTGTTGGGGGTAGGTGGTAATAATACTCGCGCCATTGTAGAAACTCTGAAAAACGATGATTTTACAGGAGTTGACGCTATATTGTCTGTTGTGCCATATTATAATAAACCTTCCCAAGAAGGTATTTATCAACATTATAAAGCGATTGCGGAAGCTACGGAACTTCCTATTGTATTGTATAATGTTCCGGGACGTACAGGAGTAAATATGACCGCCGAGACTACTTTGCGCATTGCACGTGACTTCAATAATGTTATTGCCATTAAGGAAGCATCCGGTAATATTACACAAATGGATGATATCATAAAAAATAAACCGGAAAATTTTAATGTTATCTCCGGAGACGATGGTATCACGTTTCCCTTGATTACATTAGGAGCTGTTGGCGTAATTTCAGTAATTGGCAACGCTTTTCCTCGCGAATTCAGTCGTATGACGCGTTTGGCACTACAAGGAGACTTTGCTAATGCACTGACTATTCATCACAAATTTACGGAATTATTTAACCTGTTATTTGTAGACGGGAATCCTGCAGGAGTAAAATCTATGTTGAACGCAATGGGAATGATTGAAAATAAGCTTCGTTTGCCATTGGTTCCTACTCGAATTACTACGTTTGAAGCGATACGTAAGGTCTTGAACGAGTTAAATATTAAATGCTAATACAAGGAAAACCGATTCTTGTTGCAGTATATAAATGAATCACCCTTCACTTTAATTCTATCACGATGGATAGAGTAATGTGAAGGGTGATTTTGGATCAACGTAAGAATCTGAGGGATTTTCATTTTATGCATATAATTTAGCGAGTCTATACAAGAAAAATGCTTTATCTCTTACTCCTCTGAACTGTGCCCTGAACGCTTTGATTTTAGCATTAAATGATTCTGCTGCTGCATTGGTAGCCCTTCTTTCAAAGAAGTTTATTATATTCAGATAGTGCGTTTGTATCGAGCGCGCTACCCTTCCAAAGGTGAGAAACCCCGCTTTGTCTACTTCATCATACCACCTTGCAAGCCTTGTCAAAGCTATATCTTTAAACTTACACTGATGATAGATTGATCCTAACCGCATGGCCATATAATATCCTTTCTTTATATCGGGATATTCTTTAAATAGAATCTCGGCCCGTATCCTTTGAGACTGAGTCCATAGAGATTCTTTTTGTAAAGCAGATAAATACTCCTTGCCAGCAACTGTTTTCTTGTATCTCCATTGGCGAAAACGGGCGCATGATACATCTTTCCGCAGGTCTTGGCGTAAGCTATCTGTATGGACTCTTCGTCCAAAGCCTCCCAGCGAGCTTTCACCCGCATCTCCTGAACCGCTTCATACGCTAATTTCTGTACATGGAAACGATCCGTAACCCGTTTGGCAGCAGGGAAGCAAGTCCGGGCAATCTGTTCCATATTGGGAGCCATATCCAATGTTATCTCACGCACCTGGTAGCGGCGACGACGCGAAAGTTTAAGCAGGACAGAGGTAACCGTGCAAACATCCGTACCTTTAATGATACCAATAATACTGCCTTTACCACCGTGAGTCTCTTTATTAATCAACACTGTATAGAGTTCTCCACGGGAAAGAGCCACTTCGTCAATACAGACGTAGGCACCAATGTTCTTCTCAAACAGGAGCCAGTTCTCTGCGTGAGCAAGCTGATCCCAGTGTAGGTAATTACTTAAATGGTTGCGGTATTGACGTTCCAACAAATCCCCGTCAACGCCATATAAAGTACCCAATAACTTGCAACTGATCGGATAATTATCAATATAGTTCTTTTAAAAAAAGACGCAAAGTCTTGCGTCAAACGAGTACCCTCAGCCACCATACGCCAATTGCGGGAAATATACTCATTGCTGCTTTTCAAAATCCAACGGCGACGACGGAGGTTCAAAAAAGACTTTCTTGCCACGAAGAGGAAAGTCTTGAACAACAACAGGCTCATAAAACCCTTTACTCTCTGTTTCTTGACCAGCATACTTCTCGGGGAGCTGATTCTTCTCCTCAAGGTAAATGATAACTTCATTCATGCTTTCCTTCACATCAACAAGATCAAAGTAATCCAAAGTTCCTTCAGGAAGAAGAAGGTGATAACCATTTAACTTCATAAGCTATTAATTTGGAGACAAAGATAACAATTTATATATTTAACCCTCAGGGTTATTCATTGATCCGTGATTTTTCCAGGATTGAAGATACATTTTCTTCGATGAAATGGGCAAAAAATAAAATCCTCCACATAATATGCAGAGGATTTCAGTGATCGCGACAGGATTCAAACCTGTAACCGGCTGATCCGTAGTCAGCTACTCTATTCAGTTGAGCTACGCGACCGTTGTTTAATATTTTTGTAGTGACCGCGACAGGATTCAAACCTGTAACCGGCTGATCCGTAGTCAGCTACTCTATTCAGTTGAGCTACGCGACCTTGTTGTCAAAAAGATGTGACCGCGACAGGATTCAAACCTGTAACCGGCTGATCCGTAGTCAGCTACTCTATTCAGTTGAGCTACGCGGCCTTTGTTTATTGTTCTTGTTTAACGGGTGCAAAGATACGGACTTTTTCCGAAACTGCAAGTATTCTACAAACTTTTTTTGAAGAAAATTATTCGATGAAACGGTAATTAAACAGTTGCCAGCCGATACTCAACCCCACATTCCACTCCCTTCTCGGTGAGCTATAATGATTTACATAAGCAGAGATCGCTCCAAAAGGTAATTGGCAAATAACAGAAACTTCTCCCATATATTCTACCTTTGAGAAAGCTTTTCCATAAAATGCTTTGTTTTGCGTATTCTTCTCGATAGGGAAAATAGGCATAAATCCATAAAATTCTCCTCTCAGATGAAACATATCATTGAAAATAAACATAGGCTTGATACCGGCAGCCAGAAACTGATTAGCGCGGAAAGCCTCATTATACATCAGCTTACTATGCGGAGTCGGCGAAAACTCTGCAGCCTGCATCATTGTCGCCGTAAAATTCTCCGAGAAATTCCTCGATGAATACAGCGCTTCCGCCATCCACCCCAAAACAAATTTAGGCGCCATACTATGATATGCTTCTTTCATATAAGAAATCTGTAACCATGATTGCCGTTCCTGTGTAACAGGCTGTTCTGCCGGATTTCCAGGCTTATATCTTTCTTTTCCCGTAAAAATCTGAGCTATCAATTTCTCGTTATACCCTTTTGTAGCGTATTGACGGGAATTCAGTGTACTTCCATAAAAGCTAATAGAACCGCCTATAAGCCTGTATAAACTCCTGTCCGAACGGTCTTCTTCAAAGTTTATCACACTAGATTGAAAATAGTTATCTTGCAATTTTCCAATACCAAAGCCAAATTCAGCCCGTTTATTCGCTAAGAATGGTAAAGCGATAATCAACTTCAGAAATCGTTCATCCTTTGAATTAAAGGAAGGTTTATCGTTTTTAGAGAACAGTTTCTCCTTCTTGTAATAATCAAAAGTACTGATAGACGCAATAAGTCGATATGAAGTAGGAATATGAGTAGGCAAATCTATACGCGCCATCAGTTGGGCATTATTATAAACTTTACCCAATTGGCCATCAAACGTAAACTCTTTGGCATAATAATTTAAGTTCTGATAGCCCAGGCCCAGATATATCTGATTGGAACTCGTCGTAGACACACTACCCCCCAAGCGGACAGAGAAATTATCCTCCATCTTTACTTTCAGATGCAAATCGTACATATCGGTTTCCTCATTGAATACCGCCTTCGGAATGATTTCCGATATCATGTTATCCGCAAGTAAACGGAAATATCCACGCTTCAGATCTTCGTAGGTGAATGGTTCATCTTCTTCATCATGAAATTCCTTCTGAATATAAGCCTGTTGCTGGGGGTTAGCTCCATCAATATAAATTTTCTGGAAATAGAGCTGCGGCAGATTACTGCGATAAACCAGACGGCGTAAACGCACATTATCTGCATTCACCCTACGATGAATACGCCCCTTTATAGAATCCATCAGGCTAAGAGTGCGATTGTAACCTATATCATGGAGTTCCTGAAGACGGTCGAAATCAAGTAAGTTCACATCATCATACTTGAATGTCATGAGGATGCCGACAGAATCCGGAATAGAATAGTCCGTCTTCTGCATCACCATGTTCTCAATCTGACTCATAAGGTCATTTTCTTTAGGCTTGGATGGATTGGCGGCCACCACACTACCAATGATAATATCCGGATGAAAATCATCCCGCATTACATCCGTTGGAAAGTTATTGTAAATACCACCATCATAGGCCAGCACGCTATCTATCTCAATAGGCTTAAAAACAAACGGAAAACTCATAGAGGCGCGGACAGCATCGCCCAGATCACCTTTCCCTAACACTATTTGCCGTTTATTGTATACATCGGAAGCGATACAACGAAAAGGAACAAACAGTCTGTCAAAATCACCGTCACAAGCAGCTGTAGCACGGGCAAACAGCTCCACAAACACCAGATTCATCTGAATGGGGTTAACCATACTGGTCGGCAATTGCGGTTTGACATTCAAGGAGTCCTTAAAATCAAAGCGGATATTAAAAAAACTCCGGTGTGGGAATACTTTTCTTGAAATAATAGGCATATTTAGGTTCTACTTTTCCCGAATACCAGCGTTTAAAGTCTTCTGAACGCAGCAAAGCCTCCATATCATCGGGAGAGTATCCCATGGCATACAACGAACCGATAATGGCTCCCATGGATGTACCGGTAATATAATCGATAGGGATATTGTTTTCTTCCAAAGCCCGAATGATGCCGATATGCGTCATACCTTTCGCACCACCACCACTCAATACAAGTCCAACTTTTTGGGCATGCAACATGGGCAGCAACAAGAAACAAAACGATAAAAGCAAAAGAATTCTTTTCATACTTCAAAGTTCCGAGCTGAAAATATATTATTATCAAAGCTCAAATATATGCAATTGTTTCGAAATTGGACGTATCCAACGCTAAAAAACAAGCGTTCCCACACAAAATATACGAAAAAAGGAGCATTACAACTCTTATAAAAGTTGCAATGCTCCCGACATATAGATTGTGAATAAAGGGCGTATTTAGATTAGCTCGATGCTTCTCTTCACAAAGTTATTCAAAGCTTCACCTTTCAGCATGCCATTTTGCAGCAATGCCAGGTCAATCAATTGGCGGACAACTTTATTTTTAGCTGCATATCCGGCAAATACTTCGTCTTTCTTTGTTTTCAATTCTTCCCACTTCTGATCCAATCCGTTCACTTCGTCCTTTTCAGCAGTAGAAATTTCTTCGTCTTTCTTACCTTTTTGTTTATCTTTCAGTTCATTACGACGTTTGTCTACGTCATTCATTTCTTGCTGAATAGGAGCTACAACAGAGTCGCATTCTTTTTCTTCGTCTGCAAGAACTTCTTTCACCAGTTTATGATCTGAATTCAGCACAAGGTTGAACATATCAGGCATTTCTCCATAGAAACTCATACCTGCCTGAATATTAGCCATTTCTTTCATACGGCGCATATATTCACTTTGAGTAATCATCACAGGAGAAGAGTTTTCACCCAAAGCCTGCGCAGTGATATTAAACTCAACCTTTTCCAGCTTAGGCAACTGGCTCTTGAACACAGCAGAAAGAGCTTCTTGTTTGCCTGCTTCCAGAGTTTCACCTTTCTTATCTTCTTTGATAATCAGATTATCGATAACATCACTATCTACACGGGTAAAGCGAGATTTCTCAAACTTTTGCTCCAACATGCTTACTACAGCAATGTCCAGTTGGCCATCCATCAGCAACACATTGTATCCCTTATTCTTAGCAGCCTCGATGTAGCTGAATTGCTCATCTTTATGATTAGCATACAGATAGATCAAATTGCCATCTTTATCAGTCTGATTATCTTTAATCAACTTCTGATACTCTTCAAATGTATAGCATTTACCATCCGTATCGGTGAAAAGGGCAAAATCTTTTGCTCTGTCATAGAAGTCTTCCTGAGTAAGCATTCCGTAATTGATGAAAATCTTCAGGTCATTCCACTTTTCCTCGAACTGTTTGCGATCATTCTTAAAGATAGATTGCAGACGATCAGAAACTTTCTTCGTGATATATGTTGATATCTTCTTCACATTAGAGTCGCTCTGTAGATATGAACGGGAAACATTCAATGGAATATCCGGAGAATCGAGCACACCATGCAATAGTGTTAGAAAGTCAGGTACGATGCCTTCAACTGAATCCGTAACGTACACCTGGTTGCTATAAAGCTGAATCTTATTCTTATTCAGTTCGATATTACTCTTTACTTTAGGGAAGTAGAGGATACCCGTTAGATGGAATGGATAATCTACATTCAGATGTATCCAGAAAAGTGGTTCATCAGACATCGGATACAACTTACTATAAAACGATTTGTAGTCCTCATCCGAAAGTTCACTTGGTTTGCGTGTCCACAAAGGAGTAGTATCATTAATGATATTATCTTCGGCTGTTTCTACTTGTTTGCCATCTTTCCATTCTTTTTTCTTTCCAAAGGCAATAGGAACAGGAAGGAAACTGCAATATTTTTTCAAAAGCTCAGATATACGGGATTCTTCAAGAAACTCTTTGCAGTCATCATCAATGTATAAGATGATATCTGAACCACGACCTGCTTTATCTACTTCTTCAATAGTAAATTCTGGGCTACCATCACAAGTCCATTTTACAGCTTGTGCACCATCTCTATACGATTTGGTGATGATTTCAACTTTCTTGGCGACCATAAATGCTGAATAGAACCCAAGTCCGAAATGACCGATAATAGCATTTGCATCATTCTTGTATTTTTCCAGGAAGTCATTAGCTCCTGAGAATGCGATTTGATTGATGTATTTTTCGATTTCTTCTGCAGTCAGACCAATACCGTGATCGGAGATAGTAATGGTGTCTTTACCTAATTCAACATGAATAGTCAAATCGCCTAGTTCACCTTTAAATTCACCAATAGAAGCGAGTGTATTTAGCTTCTGAGTGGCATCTACTGCATTGGATACTAATTCACGAAGAAAAATTTCATGGTCACTGTACAAAAACTTTTTGATGATAGGGAAAATGTTTTCTGTTGTAACCCCAATATTACCTTTTTGCATAATACGTATATTTTTTAATTTATCTATTTGATTGATTTTAGTTGATATATTTGTTCAGATAAACACAAAAAAAATGCCAGACCCTAAGGTCTGACATTATGGCATATCTTATGTGCCCTTATTGAAAATAAATCCTTTATTGAGGAGTAACGACTTTCATCTCCAAACCTCCTTTTTCTTCATTAAGAGAGACTTGAATTATATCTTTTTTCTTTTAAAGAAGAAGATATGATAAGTTCAGATAATCCATCTTCCAAATATGTCTGAATTGCTCGCTTTTAAAGGACGGGCACCATATTGTACGTCATACCCTTTTCCAGCAATAAATTCTTTCGCCTTATCTTCAACAACAAGTTTATAACCAATAGCTTCGATTCTATCATACAATCCTTTCAGCTCAATATCAATAATCTTCGTAATAGCTTCCAAGGAAAGTTGGTCAAATGTTATGATTTCATCTACACGGTTGATAAATTCGGGCGCGAATGATTTATTCAAAGCTTTCTGTATGACACTTCGCGAAAATTCTTTGTCATCCAGACGGCTTTGTGTTGCAAATCCGACCCCGCGACCAAAATCTTTCAACTGACGAGTTCCAATATTGGAAGTCATGATAACAACTGTATTTTTAAAATCTACCATTCTGCCATAACTGTCAGTCAGACGACCTTCATCCATTACTTGAAGAAGGAGATTAAACACATCGGGATGTGCTTTCTCTATTTCATCAAGCAGGACGATAGAGTAAGGTTTACGGCGCACTTTCTCTGTCAACTGTCCGCCTTCTTCGTATCCTACGTATCCCGGAGGTGCACCAACAAGACGAGAAACGGTAAACTTCTCCATATATTCACTCATATCCACACGTATCAGCGCATCGGCAGAGCCAAACATATATTTAGCTAATTCTTTGGCCAAATGAGTCTTACCAACTCCTGTCGGGCCTAAGAACATAAACGTACCAATCGGCTTGTTCGGATCTTTAAGCCCCACACGACTTCGGAGAATTGCTTTTACCAACTTTTCGATAGCGGTATCTTGTGCTATAACCTTAGACTGCAAGTCTTCTTTCATACCAGCAAGTTTGATTCCTTCTGCCTGCGCCATACGCTGCACAGGAATGCCTGACATCATTGATATAACATTGGCTATTTCTTCTGCATCGACAGTTTGCCTATTTTCTTTCAAGTTGGCTTCCCATTCTTTTTTCATCTCATCCAGTTGGGAGGAGAGCTCTTTTTCTTTATCGCGGAAACTGGCGGCGAGTTCGAAATTCTGTGATTTTACAGCTTCATTTTTCTTGCTCTTGGCTTCTTCTATTAACTTCTCTTGTTCTTCTATTTCTTTTGGAACATTGATATTCGTAAGATGTACACGTGAGCCTGCTTCGTCCAAAGCATCAATAGCCTTGTCGGGGAAATTACGGTCTGTAATGTAACGATCTGTCAACTTGACACAAGCTTCTAATGCCTCGTCTGTGTAGTACACATTGTGATGATCCTCGTACTTGTCTTTAATATTGCGTAATATTTGAAGAGTTTCTCCAGCAGTGGTAGGCTCTACCATTACTTTTTGAAAACGACGTTCCAAAGCACCATCCTTCTCAATATTTTTACGATATTCATCAAGGGTTGTAGCACCAATGCACTGTATTTCTCCTCTTGCCAATGCTGGTTTTAGCATATTCGCCGCATCCATAGAGCCTGCGGCAGAACCTGCACCTACAATGGTATGAATCTCATCAATGAATAAAATCACATTAGGGTTTCTCTGTAATTCATTGAGAATAGAACGAATACGTTCCTCAAACTGTCCGCGATATTTGGTGCCTGCGACAACAGCAGTCATATCAAGAGCTATCACACGTTTATCAAACAGAATACGTGATACTTTCTTCTGAATGATTCTTAGAGCAAGACCTTCAACAATAGCTGATTTACCTACGCCGGGTTCTCCGATCAGAATTGGATTATTCTTTTTACGACGGCTTAAAATCTGCGCCAGGCGTTCTATTTCTCTTTCTCTGCCAACAACAGGATCCAACCGGCCTTCTTCTGCCGCTTTTGTCATATCAGTGCCGAAATTATCCAATACCGGCGTATCATTAGACGGCTTTTTTGAAGCGGTTTGCGCTTGTTGCTGATGTTCTTCGGCATTACCTCTGCCACCGGAGCGTGATGAAGACATTTCTTCTTCGTCATCATCGTCTTCAGTAAAACCCATACCGGAATTAATATCCGGTTGCAATGTAGCTTGTTCCAATACTTTCACGTAATTTACATTATTTGATTCAAGTACGGAAGCTGCCATATTGTTTTTCTCTCTTAAGATTGCCAACAAAACATGTTCTGTGTCAGCGATGTTACTTTTCATTCCACGTGCTTCTAATATACACATTTTTAATATTTTCGCCGCATCATTAGACAACGGCACCTCTGTATCGGGCAATAGCATATCATCAGCTTCTGCCTTCAACTGAGCTTCAATCTGCTGCTTTATCGCAGCTAAATTGGTGTTGAGTTTAGACAATATCTCGATAGCTTTTCCTTCACCGTCGCGGAGCATTCCCAGAAGCAGGTGTTCAGGGCCTATATACCTACTTCTCAATCGATTAGCTTCTTCTTTACTATAGACGATAATGTCGGAAACTCTTTGTGAGAATTGATTATTCATACTTCTTCCTTTTCTTCTAAGGGTTATTTACTGGCAAATATACGCATTAAATCAGGTTTGTATTGCAATATTTGCTTTATTTCTTATATCTACAAATGGCGTGCCATAAAAACAGTGTATTTGTATTATATATAAGGTATAACAAATATCAGACTATTTATTACTGTTATTAGCCTTGTTTTATTTCTAACATTTATTGTTTTTCTCATTTTGTTTTCGTATTTTAAAGTTTAGCTAAAGATCCTACAAGGAAAGCTTTAGGATGTCTATGAGAAGAATAAAACTTTCTTCCTAAAAACTTTCGTATATCGGGGAAAAGTAGTACTTTAGCGTGGTTTTTCACAAACCGTAGAATGTATAATTAATAATCTTTTTAAATGCTTGAACAAGACAGAATTATAAAGATTAACATCGAGGAGGAAATGAAGTCATCGTACATTGACTACTCCATGTCGGTCATCGTTTCGCGTGCCCTTCCGGATGTTAGAGATGGTTTTAAGCCTGTCCACCGTAGAATTCTCTACGGAATGATGGGACTGGGAAATACGTCAGATAAACCTTATAAAAAATCAGCCAGAGTTGTAGGTGAAGTTTTGGGTAAATATCACCCGCATGGTGACTTTTCCGTTTACGGTGCATGAGTGCGTATGGCTCAGGATTGGGCTATGCGTTATCCGTTGGTAGATGGTCAAGGTAACTTTGGTTCTGTTGATGGTGACAGCCCTGCTGCCATGCGTTATACGGAAGCACGCTTAATAAGTTTGGGTGAAGAATGATGGATGACCTGACAAGGAAACCGTTGATTTTGAGCAACTTTGATAATACGTTGGAGAACCCAAAGTAATGCCGACGCGTATCCCAAATCTTCTTGGTAAACGGTGCATCTGGTATTGCTGTAGGAATGGCTACTAATATGCCCCACAACCTTGTGGAAGTAATTGAGGCATGTGACGCATATATCGATAATCCGGAGATTACTGTAGAAGAGTTGATGAACTATGTAAAAGCTCCCGATTTCCCTACAGGAGGATATATATGGTATGAGTGGCGTACGCGAGGCATATCTTACAGGTCGTGGTCGCGTTATCATGCGTGCAAGAGCAGAAATTGAAACAGTTCTACACATGACAAAATTGTCATCACTGAGATCCCGTATGGTGTCAACAAGGCGGAACTGATCAAGAATATCGCTGATTTAGCCAATGATAAGAGATAGAAGGTATCTCCAATGCCAATGATGAGTCTGACCGTGAAGGTATGCGTATCGTGATTGATATGAAACGTGATGCCAACGCTAGCGTAGTCTTGAATAAGCTCTATAAAATGACTGTTGTTACAGACTTCTTTCAGTGTAAACAATGTTGCATTGGTTCATGGGCGTCCTAAAACATTAAATTTAAGAGACCTAATTAAATATTTCATAGAGCATCGCCATGATGTGGTAATCCGTCGTACTGAGTTCGACCTTGCGGAAGGCACGGGAGCGCGCACATATTCTTGAAGGCTTGATCATTGCTTCTGATAATATTGATGAAGTGATCCGTATTATTCGTGCTGCTAAAAACCCCTAATGATGCCATAGCAGGGTTAATAGAGCGTTTTAATCTGAGTGAAATTCAGGCACGTGCTATTGTAGAAATGCGTTTGCGCAGTTAACAGGTTTTATGCAAGATCAGCTTCACGCAGAGTACGAAGAAATAATGAAGCAAATCGCTTATTTGGAAAGTATTTTGGCTGATGATGAAGTATGCCGCAAGGTAATGAAAGATGAATTGTTAGAGGTTAAAGCCAAGTATGGTGATGAACGTCGTTCTGAAATAGTTTATTCTTCAGAAGAATTTAATCCGGAAGACTTTTATGCTGATGATCAGATGGTTATCACGATATCTCATATGGGATATATCAAACGTACTCCTTTATCAGAATTCCGTGCCCAAAATAGGGGTGGAGTTGGATCAAAAGGAAGTGAAACTCGTGATGAAGACTTTGTAGAGCATATTTATCCGGCTACAATGCACAATACTATGATGTTCTTCACTCAGAAAGGTAAGTGCTACTGGTTGAAAGTTTACGAGATTCCCGAAGGAACTAAGAATGCTAAAGGACGCGCTATTCAGAATTTGCTAAATATTGATTCCGATGATGCTGTAAATGCATACTTGCGTGTGAAGAACTTAGATGATTCAGAATTTATCAATAATCATTATGTCTTATTCTGTACCAAGAATGGTGTTATTAAGAAGACATTACTTGAGCAGTATTCCCGCCCTCGCCAGAATGGTGTAAACGCTATTACTATCCGTGAAGATGACAGCGTAATCGAAGTTCGTATGACAAACGGTAACAATGAGATCATTATTGCTAATCGTAACGGACGTGCTATTCGCTTTCATGAAGCTGCTGTGCGTGTAATGGGACGTACTGCAACAGGTGTACGTGGCATAACATTGGATAATGATGGACAAGATGAAGTCGTTGGAATGATTTGTATCAAAGATTTGGAAACAGAATCTGTAATGGTTGTTTCTGAACAGGGATATGGTAAACGTTCTGAAATAGAAGATTATCGTAAAACCAATCGTGGAGGTAAAGGTGTAAAAACTATGAATATTACCGAAAAGACTGGTAAATTGGTAACAATTAAGTCTGTAACAGATGATAATGACTTGATGATTATCAATAAATCTGGTATTACCATTCGTCTGAAAGTTGCTGATGTCCGTATTATGGGTCGTGCTACCCAAGGTGTTCGTCTGATCAATCTTGAGAAACGTAACGACCAAATAGGCTCGGTATGTAAAGTAATGACAGAAAGTCTTGAAGATGAAATTCCTGCTGAGGAAAAAGAAGGAACAATTATAAGTGATCCTAATGCAGATACACCGAATGCTGAAGACGTCACGGACGTAAATGAAAGTAATAACGATATTGAAGAATAGACATAATATTAATATTAATCAAACAACAATCATGAAAAGAGTATTATTTTCAATGGTTTTATTGATGGCCGTAAGCTTATCATTTGCTCAGATGAAGAATGTAAAAGAAGCAAAAAGCATTGCCAATGATGTGAAACCTAATTTTAAGCAAGCTGAAAAGCTGATTGAAGAGGCTATGAAGAATCCTGAAACTAAGGATCTTGCTGACACATGGGACGTTGCTGGATTTATTCAGAAGCGTATCAACGAAGAGCAAATGAAAAATGCTTTTCTGAAAAAAACCGTACGATACATTAAAAGTATACAACAGTATTTTGAAGATGTATGAGTACTATAATAAATGCGACGATTTGGCTCAGGTACCTAATGAAAAAGGTAAGATTAAAAACAAATATCGTAAAGCCAAATGCTTCTAGTATGTTGGCTGAACGCCCTAATTTGATTAATGGTGGTATCCAATATTTCAATTTGGATAAGAATAAGGAAGCATTAAAATTTTTTCGCTACTTATGTAGAATCAGCTTCTTATCCGATGTTGGCTGATAAAGAGTTAGCTAAAAATGATACACTTCTTCCTCAAATTGCATATTATGCAACATTAGCGGCTGATAGAGTAGGCGATAAAGATGCTATTATCAAGTACGCTCCTTCAGCATTGTCTGATAAAGATGGAGGTAAGTTTGCTATACAGTTAATGGCAGATGCTTATAAAGCTAAAGGTGATACTGCTGCATGGATTAAATCTTTGGAAGAAGGTATTCTTAAGTTTCCAGGAAATGATTATTTCTTTGCAAATCTAGTTGATTATTATAATACTTCTAATCAAGCTTCTAAAGCAATGGAATTTGCTGATAAGATGTTAACTAATGATCCTAATAATAAGTTATATTTATATGTGAAGGCATATCTTTATCATAATATGAAAGAGTATGATAATGCAATCGAATACTACAAAAAAGCTATTGCTGCTGATCCGGAATATGCAGAAGCTTATTCTAATGTAGGTTTAGTGTATCTGATGAAAGCACAAGATTATGCAGATAAAGCAACAACAGATATCAATGATCCTAAGTATGCTGAAGCTCAAGCGGCAGTGAAGAAATTCTATGAAGAAGCAAAGCCCTTCTATGAAAAAGCTAGAGCTTTAAAACCTGACCAGAAAGATTTATGGTTGCAAGGTCTTTACCGTGTATACTATAATTTGAATATGGGTCCGAATTCAGAAGAAATTGATAAGATGATGAAATAATATATTTCTTTGATGAAGAAAAAGAAGGTTACACAAAAAGTTGCCTTCTTTTTTTATGCTTTTTAAAAATATGAGTTCATTAAAAAACAGCAAAAGGGAGCAAAGTTTATTTATTGTTCCCTTTTTCTATTAAACATAATGTTGATTATTCCCACATTTGTAGCGTGATAATTAAAACGCTATAAAGTTATGCCTACAAAAAGTTGAAAAATTAAACTCTTACATTATTCGTTGTTGTAACCTCGATTCTCTTACGTTCTATGAAACTCGTATGAATGTTCCTCGTTCTGTTATTCGTGCTCGTGCTAAATATTTGCGTACAAAATACGAGTATGTTTTTGTTGCTAAGATTGATGAATCTATATAGTAATGTTTAATATGAAAAAGTGTGAATATTATAACATGAAAACAGAGTTTGAGAAACTTCGTGATTTTGATTTTACGGTTTCTTATGTTCGTGTGGTTCTTTCTAATGGTAATCGTGTTACTAAGTTGATTCCTGTTAATCAATTTTCCCTCTTTGGTATTACTGTTGTCCAGGCTCGTAGTATAGTCCGTTCCTTTAATCTTCTTCCCAATTATATTTGTACAACTTCTTTAATTTCTGACTAATGGCAAAACAAGAACCCGAATATTTGTTGCGAGTAACTATTAATGTACTCTATCGTGCTTCTCAAGAACAAATTACTACATTTCTTCTTGGTGAATTTCCTACTGTCCGTGCTGCTGAAAAGTTACGTGATTGTCTTTGTCGTTATAATCCCGACAAACTTTTTCTTGCTAATTATCAACAAATTACTAATCCTAAATATCAATTAATAAAATGAAACTAACAAATGACCAAATCCACAAAATCATTACTGCGGTCTGCACCTGTATTACTACAATTGCGGCTATCATTCTTACCTCGGCTTGTACGCTTAGTCTCTCGGTTCAGAAACAAAATAACAACTCGAACCAAGGTACGGAGCAAACAACTTCTGTTGATTCTCTTAGTATTAACCCTGTATTAAAAAAGTAATTATGGCACAAAACATTTTTGATGCAACTCTTGACCCTAATAATGATATTAAGGTTAACAATTTTGATTGGTCCCACGCTAATAACTTGACTACTCAGATTGGTCGTATTACTCCTATCTTCTGTGATATGGTACCTGCAAAAACATCGTTTCGTGTGAATCCTCGTTTCGGCTTGCAGTTCATGCCTATGGTATTTCCTATTCAGACACGTATGAAGGCTCGTATTATGTGGTTTCGCTATCCTCTTCGTGCTCTTTGGAAAGATTATAAGGACTTTGTTGGTAACTTCCGTGAAGGTTTGGAAGAACCTTACTTGGATATAAATACTAGTGAACGTCTTAAAAAGATGTGTTCAACTGGTTCTCTTGGTGATTATCTTGGTTTACCTACTACTCTTGTCGGTTCTTATGGCGGTACTTCAACTCCTTTGGAATTGAGTTCTTCTCATTGGTATTCCAAAATGGGTTATTATATTGCTGATGTTTCTAATAATCGTGGTGTGCTTGCTGGTACTCCTGGTATTGTTGATGCTTCCAGTTATATGCAGTTGCGTTCTATGCTTGGTTTTACCAATAATAATACTTATGTGTATCCAGCTTCTACTGGTGCTACATTTGATACTGGTATTCCTGTTGGAAAATATTTTCAAGCTGATTGTACTATTGATGATTCTTTTGTTCAATCTGATTATGTTCAGTTTGTTCTTAACGGTGAACCTACTGATTGTAGTGATTTGAATCAGTTTATTTTTGTTATTGCTATCGGTCCTGACGGTAAATCTTTTGATTGTCCGTTTGCTATTCGTCCTGACGGTGAAGGACATTTGGCTGTTAATGCTTCTCTTACTTCTGAAGCCCTTGCTGCTCTTCGTGGTAAAGATGTTACATTCTGTTTGTCTTATAAACCGTTCTTGGGTATTGAATCTTGGTTACAGTATGAAGGCTCTGTTAATAAATGGTCTTGTACTTTTTCTTCATTCAGAGATAAGTATTTTACTGTTTCTCCTACTGTTGGTGGTACTTCTAGCGTTCAGTTTACTGTTTCTATCAGTTCGGATTTGGAATGCTCCTCCGCTTCTCTTGTTCGTAATCCTGATGTGATTCATGAACTTACTTTGGATACATCCCCGTGGTATAGTTCGGTTTCTGGTATGGGTACTAAACAACAAAAAATTCTTGCTTATGCTTTCCGTGCCTATGAAGGTATTTATAACTCATTTATCCGTGACAACCGTAATAATCCCTATTATCTGAACGGACAAGTTCAGTATAATAAATGGATTCCTACGGATGAAGGTGGAGCTGATACTACTTTGTATGAATTAAAATATGCCAACTGGGAAAAGGATTTCTTAACAACTGCTGTTCAGTCTCCGCAACAAGGTAATGCTCCTCTAGTTGGTATTACTACTTATACACAAACCGTTCAGAATGAAGACGGTACACGTACTGAACTTATAAAAACTTCTCTTGTTGATGAAGACGGTAAAAAGTATGGACTTTCTTTTACACAATCTGATGAAGGTCTTGAAGGTGTTGAGTACGTAGAACTTGATAACGGTACGCAAGTACGTCAAGCCCGTTCATTGTATGACCTTGCAACATCAGGTATTTCTATTCCCGACCTCCGTATGGTTAATTGTTATCAAAAATTTCTTGAACTGAATATGCGTAAAGGCTATTCCTACAAGGATATTGTAGAAGGTCGATTTGATGTAAAGGTACGTTATGCTGATTTGCTTATGCCCGAATTTTTTGGCGGTGTCTCTCGTGATATTGACGTTAATAGTATTACTCAAACAGTAGACCAAAATGTACAAGGTCAAACAAGTGATTATGATAAGGCACTTGGTTCACAAGCTGGTCTTGCTGGTGTCCGTGGTGAAGCGAATGCAAATATAGAGTGCTTCTGTGATGAAGAATCTATAATAATGGGTCTTCTTATTGTCACTCCCCTACCCGTTTATACTCAATTGTTGCCGAAACACTTTACTTATCGCGGTCTTATGGAACATTATCAGCCTGAATTTAACTTGATTGGCTTTCAGCCTATTAAATATAATGAGGTATGTCCTATTCAGGCATATAATGATAATCCTGACTCTCTTACTGAAACCTTTGGTTACAATCGACCGTGGTATGAGTTTGCGCAAAAATATGATGTTGCGCATGGTTTGTTCCGTACAAGTTTGAGCAATTTCCTTATGCATCGTGTGTTTGACCAAAAACCGCAACTTGCTCAAAGCTTCTTGACTGTTGACCCTGAACAGGTTACTGATGTGTTTGCAGTTACTGAAACTACGGATAAGATTTACGGTCAAATTTGGTTGGACATTACTTGTAAACTGCCTATTGCCCGTGTTGCTATTCCTCGTTTGGATTAGTTTGTTTTATAGCGTACGCGCGTATTATACGCGTGTGCGTTATTATCCGAATGGTAAAAGCCTGCGTGGCGTTTGAACGTCGAGAGGTACAATTAGGTGCGCGTAGCACCTCTTAACGTCTAGTACCTTGATATCCGTCGACGGAACATCAGCACGCTAGGCGTGCGGTGCTATACCCCTAAAAATATTTATTTTAAATTTTATTGTTATGGCAAAAAGAATTTTGAAGGCTCAAATTAAGCCTGTTACCTGTAAACTTCAAACAGGTGTTGACTATGAGATTACTAAACCTAATCTTGCCCTTACTCCCCAAAATATCAAGGATTTGACAGATAGAGGCATTGCCGTTAATCTTCCGAATGAGAAACAGTTCCTTGAAGGTGATTCTATTTCCTCTGCTAAATCTTGGGACATTGAACCCGTATTTAAGCGTTCCGCTGATATGTGTGAACTTTGGGAACTTGAACAGGTTTCCAAAAATAAAGTGCTTAAGGCACATAAAATTGATAAACGTAAATTTGGATAATTATGCCACTTTCTATTTTTAGTTCTATTGCCGGTGCTGTTGCCGGCAATAAAAATATAGATAAACAGGTTTCTGCCCAAAAAGAGGAAAACCAAAAGAATCGTGATTGGAATTTGAACCTTGCCAAACTGCAAAATCAGTGGAATATTGACCAGTGGAATCGTGAAAACGCTTACAATAGTCCTGCTGCACAAATGGCACGTTTTAAAGATGCAGGTTTGAATCCTGACCTTGCGTACGGACAACAAAATTTGTCTGCTGCTTCTCCTGAAATGACTGCTGGAGAAGGTTCTCAACCTACTGATGTTTCTAACCTTGCTAATAAACGTACTATTGGCGATATTGTTTCACAGGCTGCTACTACCCGTTTGACGAATGCTCAAGCAAAATTAGCCGAAAGTCAAGCGAATAAAACTGATAAAGAAGCTATTGGACAAGATTACCAAAATGATATATTAAAGTCTGACGCTGCTTTTCGTGATGCTCTTAACTCTGGTACGGTTCAGTTGAATAATATGTCTTTGAAAGTATCTGAAAAAGGTATGCAATTGACTGATGAACAAATAGCGAAAGTTCGTAAAGAATGTCAGCAGATAGATCAGTTTATTGAACAATCTCGTGCTGCTGTTGATGAAATACGTCAAAAGATATCTAATCTTAAAACTGACCAAGCGATAGCGCGTTTGCGTTACATAATGGATGCTAAATTAAGTGAAGCAACTATAAAAAAGTTGGCTAGTGAGTGTAATCTTAATTATATTCAAGCCAAGAAAATTGTAGATTTATTGCCACATGAAATTGCAAATGTTCAAGCTGATACAAACACTAAAAACGCTAGTGCCTCCGCTTCCCGTGCTAGTGCTACTGTTGCTTTGGATTCTCTTTCTACTGCTGCTGTTACCCGCTCCCTTTTGAGTAGTCAAAATTTTGAATTAGATTTAAAAAATCAGTGGAATGCTGAGTATATGCAAAGTGTTAGAAATGAATTTGATTTTATTCGTACTATTCTTATCCGTGCAAATGGATATCTTAAAGTAAATTAAGCGGGGCTGTTACCCCGCTTTTACGATTTCTTCTAAAATCGTCTGCTATAACTTGATATATATAGAGCAACTGACACGCCTTTGTAAATGAGCGTTTTAAATCTAGCTTTCAGTTGCGAATTGCTCTAAGTATTCCTTCCGTGAATTTATGAAACAAATATATTGTGAGAATCCCGTTATTATTCGGAATGCTCAACTTAAGTATCTTCTTACTACATATAAAACTTACGTTACTCCTAACGGTGAAACTACTATTTCTAACTCGATTGCAGAGTATTATAAATACTCTTTTCCTAAATGGGAATTTAGTCCTTATCGTTTTGGTGTAACTTCTGATAATATAGATGATTATTACATAGTTAACAAACATACAGGTGAAACATTTCCTATGTTTATACTTGTCCCCTGTGGTAAATGTGAGCTTTGCCGTGATAAAAAATCCCGTGAATGGGCTTTTCGTGCTATCTGTGAAAATGCTACTTCTAGCTCTATACCTTATTTTCTTACGCTTACATACAATCCTAAACACTTGCCTAAATGTGGTATCTTTAAAGAAGAAATACAATTATTCCTTAAACGTCTACGTATAAAACTAGACCGTTTAAACATTTCTCATAATCTTCGTTATGTCGCTGTTGGTGAATATGGAAAAACTTCTAAACGTCCACATTATCATATGATACTTTGGAACTTCCCTAATGATTCCGAACATTTTCGTACTATTACTTCCGTTCTGCATTTTATAGAATCTTGTTGGACTTGCTTCACAGGTGAATATAATACTGACGGTTCTCCCGTTATGGAATCTCTTGGCTTTGCTTACTGTCTTCCTTGTAAACAAGGCGCTATCTCTTATGTTATGAAGTATATGAAAAAGCAATTTATTCCGCCTGCTGGTAAGAATCCTCTGTTTTTTCTTACTTCTCGCAAAAATGGTGGACTTGGCGCTGAATATGCTCGTAGATTCTTGGCACATTATCGTTCTCATCCTGATGATACAAAAATAACCGCTACTGACCCGTTTACGGGTTATACTCAAACTGTAACTATGCCTGTTTACTTTCGTCGTATCTATTTCCCTACTCTTTCCGTTGTATTACCTAAACAGATTCGTGATGCACATACTGAATTGTGTAACCTTATTTCTAAACGTAAATCTATTGTTGAGGTACTTGACCCTACATATAAATTTCATATCGAAGATAATGAAAAAATAATTTTAAAAAAGTATTGGTTTTTGCCTACTCAAATATGTATTAAATCTATGCCTAAGTATGTCGAATACTATCGTACTATGGATACTACTCGTTTACAAAATGAATATATAGATAACTGTCTTCGTGCTAATGAATTATGCCGTTACTTATACCTTGAGACTTATGATGAAAACTACTTAAAACAACGTCTTGAACTTGCAGAAAAAAAAGGCAGCAAAAAATGTCGTTATTATACGATTCCTTACCGCCTATGAATATTGAGGATATAAAATATAATCTAATATATCGTAGAAAGATTCAAGAAAATAAAGAAATTATTTAATCTTTTTTATGCTTAATTATTTGCACATAATGTTTATTATTCCACTGTTTAAAACACTAAAATTCTATTTCTTTTGATCATCCGTTCATAACAAGTAACGGCGTATCTGAATGAAAAATCATCTTACGAGCAATACTTGGATTGAATAATCGAGCGAATATATTTCTTTTGTATGAAGTCAATGCGATTATATCTATTTGATTATCTTTGATATATTGTTCAAGTCCTTTTAGTAGATTATCACTCATTACGACATCATAATGGATTTCAAGCCCTGGGTATTGCTTGTGAAAATATTCTTTTATGCCAACAAGTTTTATTTCATTCCACGTATCTTTTGATTCAGCAAGATGTATCAAAGATACTGAAAAATGAAATGACTTCCAACTATTGAAAAATGCATCAAAAGCTATTAAATCTCTTTGATCGAAATTAGTTATAAAAGCGATCTGTTTTACCTCACTGAATTGTTTGAATGGTGTATTCTCCGGAATAGCTAATACGGCTGTACGATTTCGGTCAATAACCTCAGCAGTTACACTGCCAATCAGATCTATATCTTTTTGATTTTTTCCTCGTGTCCCCATAATGATGAGTTTAGGACGTTGCTCTTTAGCGTATCTCAATATTTCTTCTTCTGGAATGCCTTCACGTAAAATACAGCTATATTTGACATCTGGAAATTCCCCCGATTCAACTTTATCTTTTATTTTATCAGATAAAGCTTTGAGATCAGAATGAACTTTGTGAATAATTGTTTTTACAGATTCTTCATCTCCAATTTGATAGTTGAATACATCTCCGTATGGCAATGACGATGCATATATAGGTGTAAAATATACATGCAACAAAATAATCTCTGCGTTCTCTGTTTTAGCTAGGTTGAAGGCAAATTCACATGCTTTCATCGAATAACTAGAGAAATCGACCGGAATTAAAATCTTATTTGATTTTTCTCCTTTTTTTGTTTCCTTCTCTCCTACTATACTTTCCGATAGCCAAGCAGAGCTTTCTGTGATTTTCAGTGCATGCGGTAGATCGCTTTCCTTAATTCGTAAGCGTACTCCAGAGGATACAACAGGCTGTATTTGGTTCACATTATGAATGTATGTCTCAATACCTTCATTTTCAAGTACATTTTTTAGAATCTGAGCTTTGGTATATGTCAGAATTGCTAGAGTTACTAATTTGTCTTCCATAATTGATACATTTTGAAGGTGAACAAATAAGAAATCCCAATTGTTTAACGCAATTGGGATTTCTGTTTGCTATATTTTAAACTTGCACAGATTCGGTAGCCTGTTCTTTTTGCATACTCATATTCAATTCATCTAGAATCTTTAAAGCCCGATCGAGAACTGTTGTATCGTCTAACATAACAAGCCCACCATCTGGACCGGGCTCAAGATGTATTCCGACACTTTTTCCCTCCTTGAAATTATGGCCTCCGAAAAAGTTTCGCACAGTATCTACGTGTAAACCAAGTTCGTCTGCTATTCGATGCATGCTACCGCTGGGCAATGAATCTTTAATCTTACGAAGTTCATTAAATGTTATTGTTCTCATGTTTCATAAATTTAATGGTTAATACTATGTGATTTTTTATCACGCTATAAACTTAAGCAAAAAAAAAGATAAAACAAATTATTTGCTTATCTTTTTTCTCTAAATTCCTAAATTCTGTTTACGAATTTTATATCACTTCAATAGCGGAAGCCGGCACCCATCCTACTTTGCCGTCTTCCAAGCGAATTTCTTTCCATTCTTTCATAGAATTGTCTTTGACGTTTACCTTTCTTCCTTCATGAAGAATAAATAAACTAGTACCACTTTCACTTGGAGTACTTCGCACTGTGACACTCGGATTCATAACTATCGCTTCGTTACGGTTTACCAAATTTTCTTTTTGTTGTGAAGCAAAAAGATTAGAGCATACTGTGATTATTAAAAAGATAATCCCTGAAATGAAGCCTATCTTTTTCCACATAATCTGTTTTGAAAATATAAAGAAGTAGAGAGATACTATCAGTAGAATGAAAGAAACAATTCCCCCATGTGGCCCATGCATCTACACTCATACAATTAATCAAAGACTTAGTCCATGAGATAAAAAAGACTTCAGGAGTAGGTTCTACTTTATCTATTGTTTTGGCACGTGCTACTTCGAGATTAGCACGGATGTCGCTATTTCCCGGTTGCAAAAGCAAGGCACGTTCGTAATTAAGAACCGCCTTTGCTATTTCACCTATTTTATAATAACTATTTCCGAGGTTATAATAAACTTCAGATGCTTCTCCATTCTTTAGTAATGCTTCGTATATTTGAATGGCAGCCGCATAATCTTCTTTTATATATGCGGAATCTCCTTTAGTTTTTGTCACATCTTCCAATTTGTTATCAAGAAGTGTATGTGTATCGACATGGATAGAATCAGCTTCGTTTATTTGTCTGGGTTCAATGCTCAGTGAATCTTGCGCGAAGCAAGTTACCGACATTGATAAGAATATAAAAAATAATATTTTTTTCATGACACAATCTCTTCTAGGTTAATGTTTTATTGAATTCTCCATTTTGCTTATCACTTCTATTGAAGATGAATAAACTTTATCCATTGCCTGATTTTCATCTCCCGGAGCAAAACGGGCAAATTCACAGTCATTCAATGCATTCAGAAATTCCTTAATTAGCTCTTCACTCACTCCATGATTTCTCAATTTTTCCTCAATATTATCTTTAGACAAACGGGATACCGGAATATTCAGTTTATCACTGATATAGCCCCACAATGCTTTCAAAACTTCATCATAGAAAGCATCTTTCTTATTTTCAGAAAGCAGTTTACCAGCCAGCTTCATACGTTTTATTGCTACTTTATTAGCCTTCTTCGTTCTCATCTTCGCTACATTGGCATTCTCTGCTGCTTGTTTGCGATAAATTATAAAGAAAAGAATAAAGGCAAGAGCCGGAATAATATAGAATAGCCAGTACGACATTGAACCATAGAAGAAGCTTCCTTTAGGTTGAAAAGTCACTTCGTTTTGTTTAATATAGCGAATATCTTCACCCAAGACTTTCAAATCCTCCTTATTGGTGAAGTTAGCAATAACTTGATCTGCATTTCCTGCACCTTTCTCTACGTTTATTACATAATCTTCTGTATTCAGAGTTTTATAAGATTTGGAACGGATATCGAAATAACTAAAAGATACACCCGGAATTTTATATGTTCCGGCATGTCTAGGGATTGCTAAATATTCAATAACTTTATTCCCAGTAAGCCCTTCTTTTGTTAATCTCACCTGATTATCAACTTTAGGATCGTACACTTCAAAATCATCTGGAAATTTGATTTCCGGATTGGAAATAAGTTTCAGATTACCCGTTCCGGAAATCACTAATTTAATAGTTATTGCATCATTCGTTTTTAACTCCTTACTGTTGATAGAAGAAGAAATGTTGAACTCTCCTACTCCACCTAAGAAGTTTGTCGGTTTACCAGCCGGAAGCGGATTAACATTGATGGCTATTTTAGGAGTTGTGATAGGCTTTTAATCTCTATAACATTGTTTCCTCCGTTAAAAAAAGCATCAAAAGGATCGGCTGACTGTACTGGTTTATTTACCGTCATTTGGAACTGTGCAGGCTCTATAAATAGTTTGCCCGACTGTTGTGGAAAGAGCACGAATTGGCGATAAACAGTTGTATAGTAGTTACGACCTTTATAATGCTCAGGTGTCCATCGAGCATTTGTAGTCATTTCGATTTCCTGTGAATGAAAACCCTTGAAGTCAGGTAACTTGGCATTATTAAGCTGTAAGTTAGATTCTCTGGTATATATTTTATATGTCAATACGAACGCTTCCTGCTCATAAACATTTGTCTTACTTGCAGTTGCTGTAATAAACAAATCTTGGTTAGATACACTTGCATTCGACGAAGGCTGTATGGAAGAACTATTATCATTATTCCTCCTGCTACTATTATGATTTTGATCTTGTGGCAATACTTTTATTTTCACTGAGTTAGATATCATTTGATTACCGTCAGCTACTATTGAAGCACCAGGAACAGTAAACTCACCGGCAGTATTTGGCCATCAGTATATAAGTGAAAGTAATACTACTTGTAGATGATACACTACCATTCACAATCTGAGTACTACTTTGTTCTGATCGGCTTGGCCCCATTAAAACATCAAATCCTTTGATAGAAGGAGCACGAAAATCTTTTACTTTCTGTGTTGTAACCGTATACGATAGCCTAAATTGATCGCCTACCACCACCACGTCCGGAGCAGAAGCAACAAACGACACTTTATCAGCGAAAGTTTGGGTGCTATATGCCATCAATGTCATTAATATAATAATTAGTTTTCTCATTGCTTATGAAATTTATATCGTCAACTTAATATTACCAGTCTTTTTCCAAACGCCCACCTTGCAACACTTTCTGTTGTTTCTTCACTTTATCCTGCACATCCTTTTCATCCTGCATCACAGAATTAAGTAATTGTTCTGCATTCTCCTTCGACATTTGATTGTCCTTCTTTTCAGATTTTGGAGGTTGTTGCTGATCTTTCTTTTCATCCTGTTTTTTGATCATTCTGTTTGTCTTTATTCTTATCTTGTTGTTGATCTTGCTTCTGTTGCTGGTCTTTGTTTTGGTCTTGATTTTGGTCCTGATTCTGCTGTTGATCTTTCAGCATTTTCTGGGCAAGTGCCAAATTATATCGAGTTTCATCGTCAGCTGGATTATTGCGTAACGACATTTTATACGCTTCTACTGCTTTTGCATAATCTTTACCAGCTTGAAAAAGAACCCCCATATTATGATAAATATGAGCCAGTTTCATTTTGTCTTTTTCGATTTTGCCGGCAGCTACATATTGTTCCATAGCATCCTGAAACTTTTGTTGCTGTGAGAGAGTATTCCCCAGATTATACATGGATACTGTCGACTTAGGGTTTACTTCTAAAGCTTTCCGATAATTCACCTCCGCATCTACAAATACGCTGTCATTAAACAAACGGTTTCCTTTACGGATGTAGTCACGCTCTGCTTTCTGTGCCGAGACACTGGCTACCGATAGTAGAAAAATAGTGAATAAAATATATTTACTTCTTAACATATGCATAGCTATTTCTTATTAGAAAATAGGTGAACGTTTTTGAACAAAGGATTTTTACGATCTAAATTAACAATTCTGCTAACAATAATATTAAAATAATCCATGCAATAGCTTGAAACTGTTCGTTAAACTCTGTATACACTTTCGACTCAACATCTGATTTCGCCATTTTATTCACTTCCTGATTAATAGCTTTCTGAGCAGAGTTAGTATTATCTACTCGTACATAAATACCTTTTCCTTCTTTGGCAATTTCCTGACACATAGCTTCGTTTAAGCGTGTGACAATAACATTCCCTTCACGGTCACGACGATAATCATTTGTACCTTCTATGGGAATAGGTGCACCATCAGGCATACCCACACCCTAGAACACTGACTTGAATACCTTTTTCTGCAGCAGCCTTGGCAGCTTCCACAGCTCCGCCTTCATGGTTTTCACCATCAGTAATTACAACAATGGCACGTCCCACTCCTTCTTGAGGTGTAAAACTCCGTACAGCCAAATTAATAGCTTCTCCAATAGCCGTACCTTGTTTAGAAATCAATGAAGGACTAATCGACTCCAAAAACATCTTGGCAGAAATATAGTCGCTGGTAATCGGTAACTGTGTAAATGCATCTCCTGCAAATACAATCATACCGATTTTATCATTATCCAGTTCATCAACTAACCTGGAAATTAATCTTTTAGCTTTTTCCAGACGACTTGGCTGTACGTCCTGTGCCAACATCGAATTTGAAATATCCAAAGCAATAATAACTTCTACCCCTTTACGCTTCACTGTTTCCTGTTTGGAGCCAAACTGAGGACGTGCTAATAATACAGAGAACAAGCCGATAACAACAAATATTATCCAAAATTTTATATCCGGACGATATTTGGATACATCAGGCATCAACTGGGCCAGTAAAACCGGATCACCAAAACGTCGAATATTTTTTCTTCTCCTGTAATTGGAATACAAGTAGAAAACTGCTAAAAAAGGTAATAGCAACAATAAATATAAATATGTAGGTTCTTCAAATCGGAACATTTTCTTCTTATTTTACGATTGACAAATAACGATTGACAAACATCCTTATGGAATCTTTTTGAGTATTGAGTTACGCAATAACACTTCTAATAACACACAAAGGAAAGCCGCCAATGCAAACCACTGATATTCTTCGTCCCTCTTACTATACTCCTTTACATTCAGTTTAGTTTTTTCCAGTTTATCAATTTCCTCATATACTTCTTTTAGTTTCGAGTTACTCGTAGCCCTAAAATAGTTACCATCGGTTGTACCTGCAATCTGTGTCAACGTTTTCTCATCAATTTCCACCGGCATATTTACATATTGCACCGTATTTCCAACTGGATAGGGATAAGGTGCCATACCATTCGTCCCCACCCCAATAGTATACACGCGAATACCAAAACTTTTGGCTATCTCAGCAGCCGTCAATGGAGAAATATCCCCTTTGTTATTAGTACCGTCTGTCAATAAAATAATCACCTTAGACTTTGCCTTACTATCTTTCAGTCGGGTTACTGCATTTGCTATTCCCATACCTACTGCTGTACCATCTTCGATAAGGCCACATTTGATATTATGAATCATATCCAATAAAACAGCATGGTCGACAGTAAGCGGACATTGAGTGAAAGTTTCACCGGCAAATAAAGTTATACCGATATTATCGTTAGGGCGGCCGTTAATAAATTCAGCAGCTACATCCTTTGCAGCTTCCAACCGATTCGGCTTTAAATCCTCGGCTAACATACTAGTAGATACGTCAATAGCGAGCATTATATCAATCCCTTCTATTTCGCTATTCTGCCATTTATTAGTCGTTTGCGGACGTGCAAGCACTAGAATAACCAGCACTAAGGCAATAACACGCAATAAGAATGGAACATGCAACAAATAGTTCTTATAGCTTTTAGGTGTATGTGCATATACACGAGCATCCGAAATTTGAAGAGTTGCTTCACTTTTCTTTTGCCTCAGAATATACCATACAATATAAGGTATAAGTAATAATAGCAAAAACAGATATTCAATATTGGCAAAAATCATTTCATTTATGATTTAACAGTTTACTATTTAGTTCAAATTCAAGCTATATATACTTTTTAAGCAAAAAGATTATATAGCTGCATACCTATATATAAAAGGTACCTATCAATGCGGTTGACAAAATTGCGATTCCGCAAATTAACAATACTTTTGTCCGCAAAGAACGCTTCTCTATAATTGTAATTTCCGTTGGTTGCGGTTTTTGATTTTCTTCTTCAGGTTGCTTCGTTTCATTAATAAAGTCAATAGCATTGATCAGATTGGCATCATTCTCGTTCATTTGCGGATCGTGCTTCGCGAACTTCACTAGATCGGCTGTCTGGAAAAGCTCCTTCAAATCAGAAATAGCTTCTTTATCCTTCATTTCTAATAGCTTGTCAATAATCTCAGATGAAGTCATTTCAAGCGCATTGAAACCAAAACGATCTTTTATATAGGTGCGAAGTGTATCAGTCAATTCTGTGTAATATTCCTTCGGTTGTCCTTTCTGCCATACTTTCTCATTCTTGATACGCTCTATCTCTTTCATTGCAGCCTGATGGGGCGGCAATTTAGGTTCTACCTTTATTTTGCGGATAATAGGTTTGTTATCCCGGATACGAACTATGAGATAAATCAATAGACCAAGTAAAGGCAAAGCCAAGAATGAACAGCCAATTAACCCATACCAGTCTTCCCATGCGAAAGGAGCTTTCATCACGGTTTTCTGTCCAAAAAATTGGTCTGGATGTAATGTGTCAACCGGTATTGAATATACTTTCAATGCCAAAGCTCTTGATCTATACTCTTTGCCATCTACTGTAACAGGCATTGGTGGTAGATAATACAAAGCCGAGTCAAAAGAAGTAACAGTATACTCTTGAGTAATCATCATACGCTGACGATCGTTCAAGAACTGAGTATCCGGTTTGGCGGTTTCTATAATTTCTACCCCTCGCACCAGTGTATCGGTATAAGCAGGAAAAACAGCACGTTGCTTGGCGTCCATAGCTACTTGTAATTGTATTTTCGCTTGTTCACCAATCAGTATCTGCAAAGAATCTATCTTTGCCTCCACTGTTACAGATTGTGCTCCTACTCTATCAATAGACAGTAAACATAACAATGCTATCAGAATAATATTTTTATTCATCTTTGATTCCATTAATTTCGTTTGGCAAATAAATTCAGCAATGCCTTTACGTAATCCTGGTCGGTTCTCACAGATACGGAGTCTACGTTACTTTTAGTAAATGTATCATTCAATTCTGTCTGTTTTTGTATCCACCAGTCGCGATGTGCCCGACGTACAGCTTTGGAAGAAGTATCAATCCATTGCTCATGTCCTGTTTCTGCATCTTTTATCCGCATCAATCCCACCGGAGGAAGATCACTGACTCTCCTATCGTAAACCTGCAATGCTACTACGTCATGCTTTCGGTTAGCAATAGTCAAAGCATTTTTAAACTTATCCTGATCGATAAAGTCGGATAAAACAAACGCAGTACAGCGTCTTTTCATAACATTAGTCAGATATTCCAATGCAAGACGTATATTAGTGCGATGACTTTCCGGCTGAAAATCAATCAATTCACGAATAATATATAGAATATGCTTACGTCCCTTCTTGGGAGGAATAAACTTTTCTATCCGGTCTGAAAAGAATATCACACCGATTTTATCATTGTTTTGGATAGCAGAGAAAGCAAGAGTAGCGGCAATTTCCGTTATCATGTCTTTCTTTAATTGCTTGACCGTACCAAATTCTAAACTTCCGGAAACATCGACCATCAACATAACTGTCAGTTCGCGTTCCTCTTCAAACACTTTCACATAAGGTTTGTTGAAGCGCGCCGTCACGTTCCAGTCTATGTCACGTATGTCATCCCCAAATTGATACTCACGAACCTCCGAAAAGGACATTCCTCTACCTTTGAAAGCCGAATGATATTGGCCTGCAAAATATTGTTAGACAATCCTCGTGTCTTGATTTCAATTTGGCGAACCTTTTTTAGTATTTCACTTGTTTCCATTTATAAAGTAGTTAAGTGGTAAGTAGTTAACTACCAATTAAGGTACTTCAACCTTATTCAAAATCTTACTGATGATTTCGTCCGAAGTCATACTGTTTGCTTCGGCTTCGTATGTCAGTCCAATACGGTGACGGAGCACGTCATGCGCAACAGCACGTACATCCTCTGGAATCACATAACCGCGGCGTTTAATGAAAGCATACGTACGGGCAGCTAAAGCAAGATTGATAGATGCACGAGGCGAACCACCAAATCCGATCATATCTTTCAATTCTTTCAGGTCATATTTTTCCGGGAAACGAGTTGCAAATACAATATCTACGATATAGCGTTCAATCTTTTCGTCCAAATACACCTGACGAACTACTTTTCGTGCTTCGATAATTTCCTCTGCCTTCAGAATTGGCTTTATATTGAACTTTTCTCCATTTATATTCTGGCGAATAATCAACTTTTCTTCCTCTAGTTTTGGATAGTCGATAACAACTTTCAGCATAAAACGGTCTACCTGGGCTTCGGGAAGCGGATAGGTACCTTCCTGTTCGATAGGGTTTTGAGTTGCCAAGACTGTAAACCATTGTACCGATAACGTCAGCAGGCAGCAAATCGGGAGTAAACTGTACACGACTGTATTGTGCATCGATCAATGAGGCAAGCGTCTTAATCGCCAATGTCTTTGCCAAACCGGGCACACCTTCTAATAATACGTGTCCATCAGACAGCAAACCGATTAACAATGACTCTACCAGATGTTTTTGTCCTACGATGATCTGGTCCATACCAGCAGTAAGGTTGGTAACAAAAGAACTTTGTCTTTCAATCCGCTCGTTCAGTTCGCGGATATCAATTGTTTCAGCCATAAATACTATTATTTTTATTGTTTAAATTCCATTGATTTCTCCAGTATGCTACTGGTAATTATTTTTTTCGCTCCCAAAAGTACAGGAATAAATTAACCATACCAACTAATTTTTATTAAAAAACAATTAGATTAAACTACTTTCATAGAGTTTAGTAGTTAACAATAGTTTCTGAAAAGAATTTCAAATTCGCAGACAGGAATAAATAGCAAATCACCCCTGCAAGTGAAGTATTATCAACTTGCAGGGGTGCAATATTTTCTTTTATTTCTTTTCGAGCTCCGGTATCTTGATTACAGTACCATACGGCACATGATCAGGATTCTTTATAACACCCGAATTATACTTCACAATATAGGGCCACAGGGCCTTAGTCCCGTAAAAGCGAAGTGCAACCTTTGTCAGAGTTTCTCCTTCCTGGATAGTATGAGTAGCTTTCGTACCTACAATCTTATAATTTACAGAGTCTGGCTCAAAAGGAGTTGCAGCAGCTTTCTTTGTCTCTTTTTTAGGAGCAGTAGCAGGAGTCTCCTGTTTTGCAACCGGCTTCGGCTCTTCAACAACTTTAGGAGTAACAACTTCTGCCACAGTATCTTTCTTCGCAACCACAGTTGTGGTATCTTTTCGAACAATACTATCCGTCAGAGCGACCGGAACGGCTGGTTTCTCTATCTTTTCATCAGCAACTTTCTCTGTTGGCGGTGGAGATATTCTGTCAAATAAATCCGGATAATACATAAAAGTAACAGCACCTACACATAATAATACAACAAGTATTACGATTCCAATGAAAAACTTCATCGTAGAACTATCTGCTCTATTCACAGGAGGTGATGGAGGTTCAGGAACTTCATAAGTAGGCACCAAATCTTCTTGATTCTTTTGTTCTGTCAGAGATTCTTCTACGCACTCATTCACCGGAGTAGTTGCCTCTGTTACAGACTGTTTTACTTCTCCAGATAGAACGACAGGTGCCTCTACAAGCTGTTCTGACTCTTCAATCTGAATGACAGGTTCCGCCTGATCAACCTGAATTTCTTTATCCTGAACAAGTTGTTCTGTAGTTTCTATTACTTCTTCAACTACCTGAATATGTTCCTCAGCTACTACTACAGATTCTTCTTTAACAATTTCAGCAGTTTCCTCAATGATCTCAGTTGGTACTTCTACTACTTCCACAGGCTCCTCTACAGTTTCAGCTGATACCTCTATTGATTCTTCTACAGTCTCTATAGTTTCCTCTGAAACAACATCTGCCACTTCTGTATTAACGACAGACTTTTCTGATTCCACAAGCACCTCCTCTTTTTCCTCCTCTTCGGAATTATCCTCCACCGGTGTATCTTCTAACACGGTTTCATCATTCAATACCACAGTCTCAAAGTGAGAAAAAGGCTTGTTTATCAAGTCCTTCAAGGCAGGTTCCGGAGCAAATGAAACTTTTGTATGCCCCTGTATTTCAAATCGTTCCCCTGTATTTATATTTACGCTCTCACGACTCTCTACATCAATCAGTTTAAATGTGCCCAAGCCTCTAATCTTTACATACTTATCATTCTCCAGCGACTCTTCAATCAACTGAAAAAACTCTTTCACGAAGCTCTCGGCATCCGCCTTATCCATGCCATGTTTTTCTGCGAGCAATTCTATTAAATTCTGTATATTCAGCTTCTCATTCATATTTATGGAAGATTACTTGAGTAAAAGAAGATTACTTAAACTTATCTTTCAGAGCCGTGCTGGGTCTGTATGTTAATACTAATTTAGGTGGAACCAACATGCGTAATTTGGTTGTAGGATTGATAGTGATACGCTCCGCTTTCTTCTTTACCTCGAACGTACCGAAACTTTGTACAGAAATGGCATTTCCTTCTTGCAACTGTTGCGTCATATCCGACAGCAAAGATGCAATCAGTTCGGATGTGTCCTTTATGGTATATCCCAATCTTCGTGACAATTCTGAAGTAAATTCTTTATTATTCAAAATCCAGCTATTTTTATAAAGTTCGGTGCTATATTAGCAAAACTTCCGCACATACACAAATTCTTCAGGAAAATTATTTAAATAACTCGCCCAAAAAGATCGAAATCATCGGAATTTATAATCTCTACCTGGTAAAAGTTACCAATAAGCAATTTCTGTTTACCCTGTTCTATCAGAACTTCCGGATCTACTTCTGGGGAGTCAAATTCCGTACGGCCAATATAATAATCTCCTTCCAAACGATCGATAATTACTTTAAGGCATTGACCGACCTTTGCTGCACTCTGTTCTGCCGAAATCCCTTGCTGAATTGACATCAACTCATCCAGGCGTGCTTGTTTCACTTCCTGAGGAATTTCATCCTCATAGTGTGCAGCAGCATAAGTACCTTCTTCTTCGGAATAAGTAAAAGCCCCCATTCTATCGAAACGAGCCTTACGAATAAACTCTTTTAATTCCTCAAAATCAGTTTCCGTTTCTCCCGGATGTCCTACCATCAAAGTAGTGCGCAGATGAATACCCGGTACTTCTTTGCGGAATTGCTCTATCAGATGATAGGTTTCTTCCTGAGTCACATGTCGCCGCATCTTCTCCAGCATCGGATTACTGATATGCTGAAGGGCGATATCCATATACCTGCACACATTAGGACGCTCACGCATGACTCGGAATAAATCCATAGGAAAATGTGCCGGATAAGCATAATGCAGCCGAATCCACTCCACACCAGGGACTTCAGAAATACGTTCTATTAATTCGGGGAGCATTTGCTTCTTATATAAATCCACTCCATAATATGTCAATTCCTGAGCAATAACCTGAAACTCTTTCACTCCCTTATTTACCAAATAACGAACTTCATCCAAGATCTCTTCCATCGGACGTGAGACATGTTTTCCTGTAATAATAGGAATAGCACAATACGAACACTTCCGATCACAACCTTCTGATATTTTCAGATATGCGTAGTGCTTAGGAGTGGTAAGTGTACGTTCTATATGAAGCTCTTCGTGATATGCCTTACCAAGATCCTGCAACAACTCCACCCAGTTAAATTTACCATAAAATTTATCTACTTGTGGAATTTCGATAGCTAATTCTTTCAGATAACGCTCCGAAAGACATCCCATTACATATAATTTCTCTAAATCCCCTTCTTCCTTTGCCTGTGCAAATTCCAAAATCATATTGATGGACTCTTCCTTTGCATCACCGATGAAACCACAAGTATTGATCACTGCAATTTCTCCCTCAGGCTTTTCCGTATCATGAGTCACATGATATCCAGCTTCTTCTAATTGCCGCATCAAATGCTCCGAGTCCACTAGGTTTTTAGAACATCCTAACGTTATAATATCAATGGTTTTCCGCTTCATGCATTCTCTCCAAACAACGAATCAACAAATTCTTTCTTACGGAACACCTGCAGATCTTCCATACCTTCACCCAGACCAATGTATTTTACCGGTATTTTGAACTGATCGGAAATGCCAATAACAACTCCCCCTTTCGCAGTGCCATCTAATTTAGTAATAGCCATCGCAGTCACTTCCGTAGCCAATGTGAACTGTTTAGCCTGCTCAAATGCATTTTGCCCGGTGGAACCGTCCAAAACCAGCAAAACCTCATTAGGAGCATCAGGAACCACTTTCTTCATTACATTCTTAATCTTAGTCAACTCGTTCATCAAGCCTACTTTATTATGAAGACGTCCGGCAGTATCAATGATTACCACATCGGCATTATTAGCAACAGCAGAATTCAAAGTATCATAAGCCACAGAAGCTGGATCAGCGCCCATTTTCTGTTTGATTACAGGTACTCCTACCCGACTCCCCCAAATATCCAATTGTTCGACAGCTGCCGCACGGAAAGTATCCGCAGCACCCAGATAAACACTTTTACCAGCTTTTTTTAAATTGATAAGCCAATTTACCAATAGTAGTCGTTTTACCGACTCCATTCACTCCCACTACCATAATAACGTAAGGTTTCTTCTCAATCGGAGCTTCAAAGTCATCCACATCATCTGAATTATTTTCCGTCAATAAGGCAGCGATTTCATCGCGCAAAATGGTGTTCAATTCTTGCGCATTCATATATTTCTCTGACGCAGCGCGTTTCTCTATACGTTGAATAATATTCAATGTCGTTTCCACACCTACATCCGATGTTATCAACACCTCTTCCAGATTATCAAGCACTTCATCATCCACTTTCGACTTTCCTGCCACAACACGGGCAATTTTTCCGAACACACTTTCCTTTGTCTTAGATAATCCTTTATCTAATGTTTCCTTTTTATCTTTTGAGAAAAAACTAAAAAAATCCCATACTCTATCTATTAATACAATACATTATGCCACAAAGATATAACAAAGTAATGAAAGTACAGGGATAAAGTACAAAAAAAATCCCCTTATCGGAATACGATAAGAGGATTCTATATTCAAACGTCTTTCGACAGACTATCTTATTTCTTGAAAAAGTCTTGCACTTTTTCGTTCAATACCATCTGTTCATCAAAAGTGTAAGCACCAGTTTTGGGTGACTTAACCATCTTGATAACCTTTGTATAAGCACGACCTTCTTTAGAGCCTTCGTGCAAACTTGCTACAGTTTCTTTGCCATGGGTTATAATTATTTAATTTCTTTATGTACTGTTACTCTCTTTAGGATCGGATTGTATTTCTTAAGTTCCAATCTTTCAGTGGTATTTTTTCTGTTTTTTGTTGTAATGTAACGAGAAGTTCCCGGCATACCACTATCTTTGTGTTCTGTGCATTCCAGAATCACCTGTACTCTGTTACCTTTTGCTTTCTTTGCCATAATCAGTATTCTCCTCTACTTTTAGCCAATTACTTTAATGCTTTTCCAATCACAATAACCTTTTGCTACTGCATCGTTCAAAGCAGCGTCCAGTCCTTTCTTATTAATAATACGCAGACCGTTAGCACAAATGCTAAGACTGATCCAGCAATCTTGCTCTACATAGTAGAACTTTTTGTTAAACAAGTTCAAATCAAAGGTTCTCTTAGTTCTTCTCTTTGAGTGTGAAACATTGTTGCCAATCATGGCTTTCTTTCCGGTAATTTGACAAATCTTCGACATTTCTATCTTATTTTTATAGTTTTTATCTATACTTATTTCAAACAGAGCGCAAAGTAAGTACTTTTATCGATACCAAACAAGTTTTTCATAAAATAATTCACTGTCTGATAGCATTTTTTCTTCATTTTAAGCATGTACGGAGCATCTTTAAAGCATTCTGAATAGCATTTTGCACATTCCTGGTTCTTCCGTCATCCCCCTCTTGTTTGAAAGTTACAATTTCATTTTTATAGGCAGCCGCAATCCACACTGTTCCGACAGGTTTTTCGGATGTACCTCCTCCCGGACCGGCAATCCCGGATGTGGCAACAGCACAATCCGTTTTCAATGCTTTCATCGCACCTTTCACCATTTCAATCACAGTTTCTTCGCTGACGGCCCCATGTTGCTCCAATGTTTCGGAGGAAACGTGTAAAAGTCCCATTTTTACTTCATTAGAATAGGCTACTACGCTTCCGTTAAAATATTCAGAACTACCGGCAATGGAGGTCAAACGTGCGGCAATACTGCCTCCGGTACAACTTTCTGCGGTGGAAACGGTCAATTTCTTCTTTTTTAAAAGTTCACCGACTATAACTTCCAATGGCGTATCTTCTTCACCGAAAATGTCTTCACCAAGTATTTTCTCTAATTTTACCTTTTCACGTTCAAGAAGAACTTTTACTTCTTCCCTGTTTTGTCCGCGTCCTGTCAGTCTAAGACGAATAATCCCCAGCTTAGGCAAATATGCCAATTTGATACATTCTGGCAGAGCACTCTCCCACGGTTCCAGTTTTTCTGCCAATACGGATTCCGGATAGTGTTGTACAAGAAATGTTTGATGCATAATCACATCCGTTTGAAACCTCTCGTGCAGTTTAGGTAATACACTTTCTGTCATTACGGCAGTCATCTCTTGCGGAACGCCCGGCATGGAAACAAGTACCTTTCCATCTCTTTCGAACCAGCTGACAGAAGCACTTCCTACAGGATTATTTATCACTGTACAATCTTTGGGAACCATTGCCTGACTCTTATTCAGTGCATTCATTGGTATTTTCCCGGCAAGCACCCGTTTTACATTCTCAAATACTTCTTCGCTGAAAACCAGTTCTGTATGAAAGTATTTGCATAAAGTTTGTTTGGTGATATCGTCTTTTGTGGGACCGAGTCCTCCGGTTACTAGAACGATATTCACCCTTTCCATCGCATTATCAATCGCTTCCAAGATTTCCTTTTCCCGGTCACGGATTGAAACAATACGAAGAACCTCAATGCCTATTTTATTTAATTCCTGCCCCATCCAGGCTGAATTAGTGTCGACAATCTGTCCTATCAACAGTTCGTCGCCAATAGTTATTATTTCGGCAAACATACTTCTTAGTTTTTATCTTATATATAATTAAGGTATACCTTATTATAACGTCACACGAGAATAAGCCGGAAGATCAATAGAACAAAAGTCCTTATCCAGATATTTGAAATATCCGGTAATGGCAATCATGGCTGCATTATCAGTCGTATAACTGAATTTAGGGATAAAAATGTTCCAGCCATATTTCTCGGCATGTTCCCGGAAAGCATTACGCAATCCATTATTTGCAGAAACTCCTCCGGCCACAGCTATTTCATTAATCTTATATTCTTTGGCGGCTTTTCGTAATTTATCCATCAGAATATCTACAACAGTAGCTTCAAGTGAAGCAGCCAGATCAACCTTATGATGTTCAATGAAATCAGGATCTTCCTTCATCCAATCACGCAAAGAATACAAAAATGAGGTTTTCAAACCACTGAAACTATAATCTAATCCAGGAATATGAGGTTTACTGAAAGTAAAAGCCTTCGGATTGCCCTGGCGAGCCAGTTTATCAATAATCGGACCACCGGGATATCCCAGCCCCATCACTTTCGAGCATTTATCAATAGCTTCCCCTGCAGCATCATCAATTGTCTGGCCCAAAATCTCCATGTCATTGTATGCCTTGACCAGGATAATCTGTGAATTTCCTCCTGATACTAGCAAACAGAGAAATGGGTAAACAGGTTGTCTCTCTTCTTCTCCTTCCGCTTTAATAAAATGAGCTAACACATGTCCAGTCAAGTGATTAACATCAATCATTGGGATGTTTAAAGAACGAGCGAATCCTTTTGCAAAGGAGGCTCCAACAAGCAAAGACCCCATCAATCCCGGTCCGCGAGTGAAAGCTACCGCGCTCAACTCTTCTTTGGTGACTCCGGCACGTTTTAATGCTTCATGAACCACTGGAACGATGTTTTGCTGATGTGCACGTGAAGCCAACTCGGGTACTACTCCACCGTATGCTTCATGTACGGCTTGACTTGATACCACATTTGACAGCAAATAACCATCCTTGATTACGGCTGCCGACGTATCGTCACAGGAGGATTCAATTCCTAAAATTATTGCACTCATAAGTATTTAAACTATTAAACGGTGCAAAAGTAATCATAAAACTACGATTCGTAACGAACTATTTTATATTTTTGTTCGCAAAATAAAAGTTATCGCATATCAGAACGCTGAAAAAGACTGTACGCTGGGTAGTAGGTATTGTACTGGGAGTATATATCGGGACTATTGTTTTGCTGAATATACCAAACATTCAGCAAGCAATGAGTGTATTTGTAGCTGAAGAACTTTCTGAAGTTTTAAATACAAAGGTAGTGATTGGTAGAATTAATATGGGTCTATTAAACCGTATTATCATTGATGATGTGCTGCTTGACGACCAGAGCGGCAAGGAAATGCTCAAAGTCACACGTTTGTCTGCCAAGTTCGATATTATGCCCTTTTTAAAGGAAAGATATCCATTAGCAGTGTCCAGCTTTTCGGATTTAATATCAATCTCCGGAAAGAGACTCCGGATTCCCCTCCTAATTTTAAGTTTGTTTTGGATGCTTTTGCTTCCAAAGATACCGTGAAGAAAGAAAACTCCCTTGATTTGCGTATTAATTCCATCCTGATTCGTCGTGGAAGGATGTCTTATCATGTGTTGTCGGAAGAAGAAACACCGGGGAAATTTAACGCTAAGCATATTCAGCTTCAAAATATCATCGCTAATATATCGCTGAAGGCATTAAGTAAGGACTCTTTGAATTTAGGGATCAAGCGATTGAGCCTTGATGAAAAAGCATCCGGCTTCTCTTTGAAAAAAATGAGTTTGAAACTGGTTGCCAATAACAAGCAGACAAACATTGATAATTTTACAATAGAATTGCCCGAAACCTCTCTCAAGCTTGATACCATTCATTTGGAGTATGATAGTTTGAAAGCTTTTGACCGTTTTACAGAACAGGTGCATTTCTCTTTCCGTACTTTGCCATCGCAAGTTACTTTAAAAGATATTTCTCCTTTTGTCCCTATCCTCTCGCATTTCAAGGAACCGGTGACGTTGGATATGGAGGTGAAGGGAACTGTGGATCAGTTGACTTGTTCGCATCTGGAGATTACAGCCGATGACCGTCAGTTCCGTCTGCGAGGAGATGTATCGCTTCAGGACTTATCGCGTCCACAAGATGCGTATGTATATGGAACCCTTTCCGAACTTTCGGCCAATACGCGCGGAGTCGGTTTTTTAGTGCGTAATTTGAGTCCTAATTATAATGGAGTTCCTCCTCTTCTCGAACGTTTGGGCAACGTGAGTTTCCAGGGAGAAATTTCGGGATACTTCACGGACTTAGTTACTTATGGACAATTACAAACGAGTCTTGGAAATGTAAAGACCGACTTAAAATTGAGTTCTGATAAGACAAAAGGATTGTTTGCGTATTCCGGAGCTGTCAAAACAGAGGATTTTCAACTAGGTAAATTATTGGATAATGAGGAATTGGGAGAAATTACTTTCAATCTGGATGTACATGGCCGGCATATTGCTGACCACTTGCCTGCCGTAGAATTGAAAGGACTGATTGCTTCGATAGATTATAGCAGATATAGATATGAAAATATCACACTGGACGGAGAATACAAACAAGGCGGATTTAATGGAAAGATTGCGTTGGATGATCCTAATGGCTCTATTTATCTGAATGGAGACGTAAATGTTGCATCCAAAGTTCCTACTTTTAATTTTCTTGCAGTAGTCAATAAAGTACGCCCACATGATTTGAATCTTACGACCAAATATCCTGATGCAGAGTTCTCTTTAAAACTGAAAGCCAATTTTACAGGTGGATCAGTGGATGAGATGATTGGAGAAATCAATGTGGATAGCTTGGAATTTACAGCTCCGGATAAAGCATATTTCATGCAGAATATGAATATCCGGGCAACCAAACAAAATGGAGAAAATCAGCTTAGATTGACTTCCGAATTCCTGAAAGCAAGCATAGAGGGAAAATTCCAATATCACACATTGCCTGCCAGTATTCTGAATATTATGCGGAAATATGTGCCGTCTTTGATATTACCTCCCAAGAAGCCGATTGAAACCCATAATAACTTTTTGTTTGATATACATATATATAATACGGACATTTTATCTACGATATTTGATATACCGTTAACGGTATATACTCATTCTACGTTGAAGGGATATTTTAATGATGCTTTACAACGCTTGCGTATAGAGGGATATTTTCCCCGTCTGCAATATAAGAACAACTATATTGAGTCAGGTATGATTCTGTGCGAGAATCCGGCAGATCATATTCGTGCACGGGTTCGTCTGACTAATTTGAAAAAGAAAGGGGCAGTCAATCTATCTCTGGATGCACAAGCTAAAGATGACAATGTCAGTACGACTTTGGATTGGGGAAATAATGCTGCAGCAACATATAGCGGGAAATTAGCAGCTGTTGCCAAATTTCTACGTACAAGCGGAGAAAAGTCATTGTTGAAAGCGATGGTGGATGTGAATCCTACTGATGTTATTTTAAATGATACTCTCTGGAAGAGACATCCTTCGCAGGTGGTGGTCGATTCCGGACGAGTGGATGTGAATAATTTCTATTTTAGTCATCAGGATAGGTATGTACGTATTAACGGCCGGCTTTCCGAGAATCCTAAAGATACTGTAAAGGTTGATCTAAAGGATATAAATATGGGATATGTATTTGATATTGCAAGTATATCCGACGATGTAAATTTTGAGGGCGATGCAACAGGAACGGCTTATGCAAGCGGAGTGTTTAAAAAGCCTATCATGAATACCCGTTTATTTATAAAGAATTTCTCACTCAATCACGGTCGTTTGGGTGAACTGGATATATATGGTGAGTGGGATAATGAAAACAGAGGTATCCGGTTGGATGCATCCATTCAGGATATATCTCCTTCTCCGTCGCGTGTCACGGGTATTATTTATCCATTAAAACCCGAGAGCGGACTTGATTTAAATATTGAAGCAAATGAATTGAATCTGAAATTCCTCGAACATTATATGAAGTCTATTGCCAATGATATTAAAGGGCGAGGAACAGGAAAAGTACATTTCTATGGAAAATTTAAAGGATTGAACCTGGATGGTGCGGTTATGACAGATGCATCCATGAATTTTGATATTTTAAACACACATTTTGCGGTAAAAGATACGATTCATTTGGCTCCTACCGGATTGAAATTCAATAATATGCATATTGCCGATATGGAAGGGCATTCGGGGAGAATGAATGGATATTTGCATTTCCAGCATTTTAAGAACCTAAACTATCGTTTCGAGATACAGGCAAATAATATGCTTGTGATGAACACAAAAGAATCGACAGATATGCCTTTCTATGGTACGGTATATGGTACCGGGAATGTATTGCTCTCTGGAAACGCCATACAGGGGCTCGACGTAAATGTGGCTATGACTACAAATCGAAATACTACCTTTACATATATTAATGGTAGTGTAGCATCGGCTACTAGCAATCAGTTTATCAAATTCGTGGATAAAACACCTCGTCGTACTATCCAGGATTCTGTTCAAGTAATCTCATATTACGAACAAATACAGCAAAAACGTCAGGAGGAGGAAGAGCAGAAAACAGATATCCGTTTGAATATTCTCGTGGATGCAACTCCCGATGCCACCATGCGAATCATTATGGACCCTATTGCCGGAGATTATATCAGCGGAAAAGGTACGGGAAATATCCGGACGGAATTTTATAATAAGGGCGATGTGAAAATGTTTGGTAATTACCGGATCAATCAAGGAGTATATAAATTTAGTTTGCAGGAAGTGATTCGTAAAGACTTTATTATCAAAGATGGAAGTACAATAACGTTCAATGGTGCACCTTTGGATGCTAACATGGACATACAAGCTTCATATACAGTGAACTCTGCCTCTTTGAATGATTTGATACCGGATGCTTCGGCTATTATACAACAACCCAATGTGCGTGTAAATTGTATCATGAATCTAAGTGGTATGCTGGTACGACCGACTATCAAACTGGGTATTGAGCTTCCGAATGAAAGAGATGAAATACAAACATTGGTACGTAATTATATCAGTACGGAAGAGCAAATGAATATGCAGATTCTTTATTTGCTGGGTATTGGCAAGTTCTATACGGAAGATGCCCGTAATAATAATCAGAATTCGAATGTGATGTCATCGGTGCTCTCATCTACTCTCTCCGGCCAGTTGAACAATGCACTTTCACAGGTCTTTGAAACGAATAACTGGAATATCGGTACGAATTTGAGTACGGGTGATAAGGGTTGGACAGACATGGAAGTAGAAGGTATTTTGTCGGGACAATTATTGAATAACCGTTTATTGATAAACGGAAACTTCGGTTATCGGGATAATCCGATGGCGAATACCAACTTTATAGGCGACTTCGAAGCAGAATGGCTGATTACCCGTTCGGGAGATATTCGTTTGAAGGCTTATAATGAGACAAATGACCGTTATTACACAAAAACAAACTTGACTACACAAGGTGTAGGTATCATGTATAAAAAGGATTTCAATAAATGGAGTGATCTATATTTCTGGAATAAATGGCGGTTACGCAATAAGCGGAAACGGGAAGAAGCTGAAAAGGTGAAACCGCAACAAACGGACAGCATCACTGATAAAACTGATAAATCGGCAGTGAAAAGAAAACGTGTACAGGAGCAGTAAAAAATAATAAACG
>VOFB01000010.1_pt1 | contig 76001 bp, 80 predicted proteins | sample 5384141 | NCBI WGS metagenome assembly VOFB01 (sample SAMN12384721, study PRJNA508395) | human gut metagenome | isolation source: healthy gut A | host: Homo sapiens | reverse complement strand
AAATTTAAGGAGGAAAAAAGAAAAATGGCAGTAAACAAAGTGGATTAATGAGGTATATATCAGGAGTTATGTTTATGCGAATCAGGCAGAAGCACTGGATGAAATAATTCAGGGGTTGGTAAAGATGAATGGGGAATTACAGGGTGGCTGGATGACAGCATGATTTTACTTCCGAAAGTTCGAAGATGAGTACAAACCGGCACTTGAAAATGCAAGAGATGCTATCCAGAGCATTTCTGATTTCATCCAGAGTTACATGCAGAACAGACAGGATGATGATGCACAAATGCAGCAGCAGTTAGAGGATAATTGCAAAAATAAGTTGGGAGGATTGCCTGTAAAAAACAGGCAGTTCTCCTGATAAAAGAGGAGCTTAAACATGAAGAAAAGGAATGTGGCAGGGTTAATTGTTATAGCATTATTTGTAATCGGAATAGCTGTAGCGCTGATGCAGTATAAAAGAGAACAGACAGCATTGAACAGCCAGAGGCCGGGAAAGAACCGGAGACAATAGTATTAAGTATGGATGAGAACCGTTCGGAGTAGAGATAAAAAGATAAATGAAAATTATGACCTGACAAGGGATTATTATAAAATTACGATGATACAGGATTGGAAGAATTTAAAATAACAGGGATTTTTACAGATGAAAGAGAATATATCGTAGAATTGCGGGAATCAGGATATTGCAAAGTATGCCCGGCTAGATGAAGAAGAGCAAGTAGTATATATTGAGATGACTCAAAAGCAAAAAAGAAGAATGGATCGACAGAGCCATAGATGAAATCGATGAAGAGCTGAATTCACTGGAAAGCGAAGAGTTATATAAATTTACAGTTGAAGATGATTATACAGTTATCAAGTTGGATATTGACCAAAGTGCATTGATTGATGAAGTGGGAGAAGCACTTATAGTATTAATTTATGATTCTGAACTATATCAGATTTTTAATGGCAATGAGAAGTGGTCGATTCATATTATGGTAAATGATATGGAAACACAGAAAGAGATGATGAATATTCAATTTCCAAAAGAAAATTTCGTCTATCACCAGATATGTGGGAAAAAGTAAAAACAAACGAATGATAAGGAACATATATTTTGAAAATATAGAAGGAAAAGAAAATGAAAAAGAAAAACATAGTAGGAATAATCATTATAGCATTATTTTGTAATCGGAATAGCTGCAGCACTGATGCAGTATAAAAGAGAACAGACAGCATTGGAACAGCCAGAGGTTGGGGAAGAACCGGAGACAGTAGTATTAAGTGCGGATGAGAATCCGTTCGGAGTAGAGATAAAAAGATAAATGAAAATTATGACCTGACAAAAATTATTATAAAAATTATGATAATAAGGGATTGGAGAAATTTGTTATACCTAATATCACTACAGATGAAAGGTCATACATTATAGCATTAAGGGAATCGGGATATTGTAAATATGGTTATATAGATGAGGAAGATAATATAATAGCAGAAATGACGGAACAGCAGAAAGAAGATTGGATTGGCAATACAGAGGCGGTTATTCATAAAACAGTATTATCGGCTGATGGAGAAGATTTGTATAAATTTTCTGTATCAGAGAATTATACGATGATTGAAGCTGATGTATCAATTAATGCACATGCTACGAAAGTTATGGATAATATAATGCGTTTGCTGGAGGAAATTGAAATATATCAGATACTTAATGGAAATGATAATTGGTCAGTTAATATAGTGACAAAAGATTTTGAAACGGGACGAGAACTTTCTAATATCAATTTTCCGAAGGAAGAATGGAATTTGTCAGCAGAAATGTGGGATGAATAAAATGCAGTAACAGAATAATCTTAGTTCATTAAAGATAGGCGAAAGAATTAAAATATAACAATTATATACTTTAGAAGGAAAAGAAGAATGAAAAAGAAAAACATAGTAGGGATAATCATTATAGCATTATTTGTAATCGGAATAGCTGCAGCACTGATGCAGTATAAAAGAGAACAGACAGCATTGGAACAGCCAGAGGTCGGGGAAGAACCGGAGACAGTAGTATTAAGTGCGGATGAGAATCCGTTCGGAGTAGAGATAAAAAAGATAAATGAAAATTATGATCTGACAAAAAATTATTATAAAAATTATGATAATAATGGATTGGAGAAATTTGTTATACCTAATATTGCAATAGATGAAAGGACATATATTGCCGAGTTAAGGGAATCAGGATATTGTCAATATGGTTATATAGATGAGGAAGATAATATAATAGCAGAAATGACAGAGCAGCAGAAAGAAGATTGGCTTAATTATACAGTAAATGATATCAATAGAATTATAGGACAAGGTGAAGAAGGTTTTTATAGTTTTAAATTTACTCGTAACTATGAAGAACTTCAATTGGAAATTTCAAAAGAAATACTAAATGGAAAAACAACAACACATACAGCACTCGTTATGTCATTGATATATGATTCGGAAATATATCAGGTACTGAATGGAAAAACAGATTGGGCAATACACATTGTTGGAAAAGATTTAGAAACAGGTGGTGAATTAATGAATATAAATTTCCCGGAAGAGGGATATCATATATCTATTGAAAATTGGGACAATATGTAAAATGGTAATTATTTTATACAAAAGATAGGAAAGTGAAGATACATAATAATGAAAAAGAAAAATGTAGTGGGGATAATCATTATAGCATTGTTTGCAATTGGAATAGTGGCTGCACTGATAGTATATAAAAAGATGCAGATGGTGCCGGAAAAATCACAGGTCGGGGAAGAACCGGAGACAGTAGTATTAAGTGCAGATGAGAATCCGTTCGGAATAGAGATAAAAAAAGATAAATGAAGACTATGATTTGACAAGAAATTATTATAAAGATTATGACAATACAGGACTACAAAAGTATATCATTCCAGTTATTTTTACAGATAAAAGGACGTATATTGCCGAGATGAGAGAATCCGTATATTGCCAATATGGATATGAAAGCAAAGAAGAGGGACTGGTTGCAGAAATAACAGAACAGCGCGAAAAAATTGGTTGGAATTGACGGAAAAAGATATGAAAAGGGTAATAGAGCAAAGTCAGGATGAAGAGTTATATCATTTTAGAATTAGTGATGATTACAAAATACTTTATCTGGATGTATCAAAAGAAATATTAAACAGTCAAAGTACCTTTACGGCAAAGATGAGCTCACTTATGACTTTGACATATGATTCAGAAATATATCATGTATTGAATGGAAACAAAGACTGGTCATTACAGATTATCGTAACTGATATGGAAACAGGAAAGGAATTGGAAAATATAAAATTCCCAGATGAGGATTATAACTTATCAATTGAAACATGGGACAACTTGTAAAAAATGAAATTGAACGGGAGAGAAAAATATGATGAGAGATTTTTCACCAGGGGCAAAAGAACTGTTAATGCAATATGTTGATGATGTTATTGCTTCCGGTGTATGGGAAACAATTGAGAATGGAAAAGGAGAGTTTAATCAGGCAGGACAGGACTGGTTGAGCAAACTTGGTATTTCAGACTATTTGGATAATATGGAAGGATATTATCAGAATATTATAAGCAAGCATTCTACAACAAAAGAAGAGATTGAGCAAATTTTTTCAGATGTACAGCAAGTTGATACCAGATATATCGGAACAGTTGCCGGACTGGTAACGGCAGGAAATGCAATAATTACATATTTTACAGACTTAGCAGATAATATTAATCCGAATGGTGGAAATCTTGATATAGAAAAATTAAGAACAACACTGGAGGCTGACAGGGAACGATTAGACCAAATGCAGCAGAGTGTTGTAAGAAATTTAATTAAAGATGGAAAGGCAGAAGAAGCAGAAGAGTATATTATTTCTGTTTCAAGATTAAATCTGACGTATGATGAATTTGAAGCGCTTTCAGAAAAGGAACAATTGGAGTATATAAATCGTGCTGCTGCATGGGTACTATCAATTATTCCGGAGGTAGAATTAGAGGCAGGACTATATGAGGTTACAGTTCCATTAGGGGTAGATATGACTGCAACCTATTGTGTCAGTGTGAAAGGAACAACAAATTTTGAAAACCAGTCAATAGTTGGGTTAACAATTGAACAGCAGAAAATAGTTTTACAATCTTTTAAGGTGTCAAATAGAATTTTAAATGACAAATATAGCGAGTCAGGGAATATATCGATAGAGCCGGGTGGCAAAATTATATTAGGAGAGACTATTACAACAGGAAATACAGAAGTATCTTTAGAGCAGGGGGTATCATTAGAAAATACAAGTGTAAAGTATGAAGTGGAAACGGCACTTAATGATAGCTTAAAAGTGGCATCATCCATTGAAATTGAAAAATCAATAACACAGATATGCCGGAATGGGAAGCGGTAGATATACCGGTAGAAGAAGTTACTTATTCTTATGAATCATCATATAATGAGTCGTGGATGCCTGATTGGGAAATGGTTAACGAATTTATGGAGGGTGTGACTGTGGTACTTAAGGCTGTGGGAGAAGCACTTATATGCGTAGTTTTGGTAATGATGATGTTTGCACTTATATAGAGAAGTGGAGAAAATAAAATGAAAAAGAAAAGTATAACAGGAATTATAGTAGTGGCATTATTTATCATAGGAATTATAGCTACACTGATAGTATATAAAAAGATGCAGACGATGCCGGAGAAATCACAGATAGGGGAAGAACCGGAGACAGTAGTATTAAGTGCAGATGAGAATCCGTTTGGAGTAGAAATAAAAAAAATAAACGAAGATTATGATTTAACAAAGAATTATTATAAAGATTATGATAATAGCGGATTAGAAAAGTATATTATTCCAACTATTTTTACAGATAAAAGAACATACATTGTTGGGATGAGGGAATCGGGATATTGTCAATATGGATATGAGAGTAAGGAAGAAGGACTGGTTGCAGAGGTAACAGAACAACAGCGGAAAAAATGGCTTGAATTAACAGAAAATGATATTAAAAGAGTAATCGAACAAAGTCAGGATGAAGAATTATATTGTTTTGAAATAAGTGAGGATTACAAAATACTTTATATGCATGTATCGAAAGAAATATTAAACAATCAAAATGTCGCAACGATACATTCGGGTTTACTTATGACATTAACATATGATTCAGAAATATATCAGGTGCTGAATGGGAGCGAAGATTGGTCATTACAGATTATCGTAACTGATATGGAAACAGGAAAGGAACTGGAAAATATAAAATTCCCAGATGAGGATTATAACTTATCTATTGAAAACTGGAACAACCTATAAATACAGAAGGGAGCACAGAAGATGAAGATATGGGAAGAAAAAGCAGAGATTCAATTACCGGAGGGCTTTGAAGAGGCTACTGTAGGGGAAAAGAGAAAAACATATGGAATGGGGAAAAAACTGCCGGATAAAATGTACATAATAAGAGACAAGCATGCTATTATCAGTACATTTTCACAGGAGTTAACGGAGCAGAAAGAAAGCAATATAGAACTGGTAAAAGCTTTAAATTATCTCTATACCAGAACCGTTCCGGGATATAAGAATATAGGCACTTATAGAAAGAATATAGATGGACAGGAAATATATGTAATCCAGTATACATCTTATGCACAGGAAGATGACATTTATACGATTTTAGCAATTTGGAGAACAGAAGAGGAGATTCATTTATTAAGTGGTGTTTGCAGATATGAAGAGATACCACAGTGGCATCCTGTTTTTAGAAGTGTAATAGAAGGCATAAAAATTGGATAGAGTGGGAAAGGAAGATGCAAATGACGAAATCACAGTGTAGTAATGAAATTGTACGGAATCAGACATTAATCGCACAATATGAGAGTGAGATACGTGGATATCAGCAACAAATAAGTGAATTACAGGAAACAAAAACAAAGCTGGGAGTGTTGCAGGCGAGGTTGTCTGACAGCAAGACAGCGAGCAATACAAAATTGGCGGAAACAGAGTCGCTGAACAAAATTAACAGTAAGATAGTAGCCGGTTTTTATGCTGGAATGTCAGATATATTCACCGGGCAGCAATATCAGAATGTATATGGTGGTCTGGATAATGCAAAAGTGCGGGTTGATGTGGAAATATCAAATATAGCAAATAAAATAGTGGAATGTCAGAACAAGATTGCAGCTTGTAGTAATACAATTCAGGAAATGAATAGTACTATTGCAAGACTGGAAGCTGAAGAGGCAGCGAGAGCGGAAGTAGCAAGAACAATGAATACAAATACTACAAGAGCAGGAACAACAAGAAAAGGAAAATAGGGATATAAAGAATACAGAGGAGAAGCAGAATGGCAGGAATAGAATTAAAAATTGATGATGAGTATATAAATGGAATGGCAAGTCTTTTTGAAACCCGCAGTCAGGATTTACAGGAAGGCGTAGACAGCTATTTGACGATATTATCAACAATCAGAGAAGAGGCAATACAGGAAGGTGATACAGCGGACGCATTAGATGCCTTTATAGAATATGCTTCCAGTTTAAAAGGGATTATAAGTGAATTAGGAAAAACAGCGAAAGATACCTGCAATAATTTTCTGGCAGAAATAGATGAGAAGGATCAGTATTTATTTTAAGGGGGATTTATCATGGCAACAACAGTAACGAATACAGAAGCACTAGGAAATAAAATAAGTGAATTACAGACTTTGCATGATACATGGGCAGATAAGACATATACAGCGGTGGATATAGGAGAGTGCGGCGGTAGTACAATTATACAGATAGAAGAAATGGGAAATATGTTTCAGCGGATGCAGGATGCATATGTGACATTACTGGCACAGACAATTTCTTATATGACGAATCGAAAAGAATCATTAGATACCAAAGAAAGCAATGCAACAGCAACAGTAAGTGAATAAGCGTGCATGGGGGAAAAGAAGAAATGTTAAGAGATTTTTCAGATGAAGCGAAGCAGAAGCTATTACAATATGTAAAAGATGTAACATCAACAACGACCTGGGATACGATAACCGATTTTTTTGGAGATATTGGATTAACGGTACAGGGATGGTTTGGAAAACTTGACATTCAAAATTATGTGAATGATGTAGATGCATATCATAAGAAAATATTAGATAAAAATGATACGACAACACAGCAGATAGAGACTATTTTCACGGATGTACAGGCAGTTGATACAAAATATATCAGCGTAGTAAGTCAGCAGATTTCCTGTGGCAACAATATCATAAAATTGATAAATGATCTTGCGGATGCGATAAATCCGAATGGCGGAAATATGGATATGAGCAGGATGAAAGGTGTCTTAGAGGCAGACGTAGAGGATATTCGAAATTCCAAAGCAACGGTAGAGAAGACCATAGAGGAAAAGATGCTTGGAACGGAGGCAGAAGGCTGTATGAACAGTGAAGATCCGGTTAATTTAAGCACAGGAAATTTCATTTATGAACATGAAGATTTAAAGATAGGCGGAGAGATACCGCTTTCTTTTCATCGCTATTATAATTCAAAAGACAGCCGGAGGGGAGTTCTGGGAAATTGCTTTTTACATAATTACCAGATTTCATTGGAAAAAGAAAAAAATGGAACCGTCGGAGTGCGTCTTGCGGATGGACAGATAAATTACTATGATAAAAATGAGCAGGGAGAGTATGTTGGAAGAAATACTGCATTGGAATTCCTGAAAGAAACAGAAGAGGGATATATCCTTATACATCCGGGACAGGAGAGAATATCTTTTGACCGGGAGGGAAAGATGCTTCGAAAAGAAAATATGAATGGAAGGGGCATTTCTTTTTCCTACCTTGAGGATGGAAAGCTGGAAAAAGCAGAAGCAGACAATGGCAGCAGTCTGACATATAATTATAATAAAGAGGAACAGCTTGAAAAAGTAACTGACCACACCGGAAGAACAGTTTTGCTGCAGTATCAGGGGAAAGAACTGAAAAAAGTGATAACGGCATCAGGGGCAGAGTATGCATATCGCTATGGAGAGAACGGAAGAATTACTGAGGTGGAAAATGCCCGTCAGGTTACATCTGTTAAGAATATCTATGACAGAAGATTTAGAATCATTCATCAGGAATTCCCGGATGGTGGAACAATGACTTTTGCCTATGATGATAAAAATCGTCGTGTGACATTGACAGAACGAAATGGAAGCAAAATTATCCATGTGCATGATGATCGTTACCGGAACATAGAGACAATTTATGAAGATGGTACAAAAGAGAAATATCTTTATAATGATAAAAACCAGTGTATCAGTAAAACTGACCGGTTAGGAAGAACCACCAGGATGGCATATGATAACCGTGGCAATCTTACCCAGACAGTAGATGCCATGAAGCACAGAGTGAATTATACTTATGATGCAGACTGTCATTTGCTTAGTGTAAGTATCAATGGAAAAGAACGTCTGAAAAATCATTATGATGCAAAAGGAAATCTGACAGGGACGGAAAACCTGTATGGAAACAGAGTTGTAGTCAAAAATGATGAAGCAGGAAGACCACAGGCAGTTACTTATGCGGATGGCAGCTTTTTAGAAATCAGTTACGATGAAAGAGGAAACATTGTAAAGTTAAAGGATGTCAGCGGAAGTGTAACGACTTATGGCTATGATGCATTAAACCGGGTGACAGAAACAGTAGATGCCAACAGCAACGTGACACGTTATGCCTATGATGCGGCGAATCGTATCACAACAGTAACGGATGCATTAGGAAATCAGAGAGCATATACCTATAATCCGGGTGGAAAGATTATGGCAATCCGGGATTTTGATGGAAATGAGGCAGGATTTACTTATAATCCACTTGGAAAAGTAGAGACATATACAGATAAAGAAGGACAGACAGTACATTTTACCTATGATAAGATGTGGAATATCAGTAGTGTTATAGCTCCGGATCAGGGCAGACAGGAATATATCTATGACAGCAATAACCGGCTTGTAAAACAGACACTTCCGATGGGCGGAGTGGTGACTTATGATTATGATGCGGTGGGAAACCAGATAGAAATGACAGATCCTGCGGGAAATACAACCCGTTATTGTTATGATGCCGTAAACCGTCTGACAGAGGTTTTAGAGGCAGATGGCGCAAAGACTGCATATGAATATGACAGAGAGGGAAATCTTATCAAAGAAACCAATGCAGCCGGTCAGGTAACAAGCTACACTTATGACGATTTGGGAAGGCGAACCAGCGTCACTAATCCAGCCGGGGCAACTACAAGTGTGTTCTATAACGAACTTGGAAAAGCAGAACGCATCTGTTATCCAAATGGAAGCAGTACTGTTTATGAATATGAAAAGGGTGGCAGATTAAAAAGTGTACGTTATCCGGATGGTGCCGGAGAGCATTATGGCTATGATGCAAAGGGAAATCTTACAGAGCGTACTACCACGGCAGGAGAAAATTATCGTTATAACTATGACAGCCTTGATCGTATGATATCTGTTCAAAATCCGGCAGGAGGTATATCCTATTTTACATATGATGCATTGGGACGAGTAATAAAGGCAGAAAATGAAAGTGGAAATCAGACCTGCTATGAATATACTCCAAACGGTAATCTTGCAAAAGTTACGGATGCCATGGGAAATGAGACTTTCTACCAGTATGATGCAATGGGACATCTGACACAGAGCAGTTGCACCGGAGCAGAGGGGGAAGAACCACAGAACACGGTATATACCTGGGATAAGGAAGGACATGTCACAGCAGTGACAGACCCGCTGGGAGATGTGGAGTGCTATACCTATGATCCGGCTGGAAGAATGAAAGCAAAGATAGATAAAGATGGTTATGAGACATCCTTCCACTACGGAAAAGATGGACAGGTAGAGGAAATCTGTTATGCAGATGGACGAACAGTATCTTTGACTTATAATGCAATCCGCCAGTTAGAAGAAGTAAGAGATTGGCTTGGCACAACTAAGATTGCCATGGATGAGGCAGGACACATTGCTTCTGTTACAGACCCATATGGAAAAACCGTAGGTTATGAATGGGGCAGTATGGGTGAGAGAACGGCAATTTGTTATCCGGATGGAAGAAGGGCGGCATACGAATATAACGAAGCCATGCAGTTGTCGGCGTTAAAACTTCTTTCAGATGATGCACAGGAGAAAACAATTCTCTATAGCTACGATGAAGCTGGAAGACTGACTGGAAAGCAATTTCCGGGAGGAAATCGTACAGACTATAGCTACAATGGGGCAGGAAAAATCAAAGAGATTTTACATACCGGAGCAGACTTTACAGAACGTTATCACTATGATTATGATGTTATGGGAAATAAGGTCTTGGCTGAAAAAGAGAGACCGGGACTGCCGGAAGACAGTGGAAACTTTTCCTATGATTATGATGCATTAAATCGACTGACCAGTGTAGCATGTAACGGAAAGACCCTTCGTACCTATGGATATGATGCCTTTGGAAACAGAAATACCAGGACAGAGTACCAGACAGCAGGGGAACTTGTAACAACCTATCATTACAATACAAAGAATCAGTTGACGCAGGAAATAAATGCAAGCGGAACCAGGAATTATAATTATGACCACAGAGGAAACCTGTTATCCGTAACAAGCGGAGAAGAGGTTTTAAAAGCATACGGATTTGATGCGGCGAACCGGATGAGCAGTTCTGTTGACCGGACAGCCGGAGAAATCACGAAGGCATACTATCAGTACAATGGTCTGGGGCATCGTGTGGGTCAAACTATTGCATCAGGAAATGCAGATGTAACTCAGACCATCCGCTATACACTCGATCTTACCCGTCAGTATCATAACCTCTTACAGAAAACCGGAAATGGATTAGATCAGACTTATTTCTGGGATGGTAATGTCGCAGGAATGGAAGAGAATGGAAGAGACCATTTCTATTTCCAGGATGATTTGGGAAGTCCGATGCGTCTTGCAGATGAAGGGGGAAGAAGTGAGGAAGTCTATGGATTTGACGAATTTGGTAATGATATTCGGACTGCAAAAGATATCTTTAAAGATTCTTTACAAAGCTTCGGATTTACCGGTTATCAGATGGACAGCGTTGGTGCACTATACTTTGCACAGGCAAGACGATATGATGCCGGAGTTGGCAGATTTATCAGCGAAGACTTTATAAAGGGGCATATTGCTGCACCATATACAATGAACCATTATAGCTATTGCTGGAACAGACCGTTGGATTTGGTTGATTTGAATGGTATGGACCCGAATGCAGGTGTGATAAAGGCATTGATGGATATGTTAAAATGTGATGAGACGGTATCGTACATTTTTTATACAACTGGAGAGAATTCTGATTTTACAGATCAGGCAAATTGGAAAAAAGAGCAGTTAGAGAGTGAAGGCAAAAATGTCGTAATGATACCAATTGCAAATGCAAATGATTTCGTAGATGGTTGGAATCATATGGGAATGACACCAGATGGAATTGCAAATATTGAGGATGTAGAAATATATACTCATTCAAATGAAACAACATTTATTTTTATAGATAATACAGAGACAGAAGCTTTAAGTATTTCGGGAAAAAATAAATCAGGTAAAGCTATTAAAGGAATATCAGATTTATCATATAAAGAGATAGAAACCTTGAATATATATGGTTGCAATTCAGGAAATTTGAGTACATACTTTATAGCAGGTTCTAATATTGCTTCAGGATTATCTAAGATAGTGAGTGGTGATGTTTATGCATATGACGGAAATGTGGCATTTGGTCCAACATGGACGAGACCATTTAGTAAATATGGTGAATATGAAGATCGATTATCCAATATACAGAAAAGTTATATAAAAATATCGGTAGAAAATAGATGGTTTTTTTGAACCGATGGGAAAGCTTAGATATAAGGAGGGTAAATTAGATGGAAAATGTGATGAATAGAAGAAAGGGGAAAAGGAAGATGGTAGTTATAGGTATTATTGTTCTTATTTTTATAGTATTAGTTATATTTCTTAAAATGAAATACGGTACATATGGATTACACGATTTTAATTATTTTTTCCGTCAAAGCAAACAGGAAATTTTAGAAAAAGATGGGGAGCCTGTTAACAGGGAAAAACTATATGGAAATTGCGAGGATATTAAATTTGAAGATATAGAATATACCTTTATTGGAAATTATATGGAAAGTGTTAGAATTACGGATCCTGGTATTCGATTTGGAATACTGCAAATTGGGGTAGGCTCATCAAAAAAAGAAGTTATGCTGGCATATGGATTAAAGAAAACTTTAAGTAATGAAGAAGAAAATGAATATGCAGTTCAAAATGGTCTTTATTCAACGTCATTCTATTTTGATGAAAATGACAGAGTATATAAAATTGCATGTGGAAGGGGGGTATAGTGCAGAATGAAGTCAAAGGAGAAGAACAGGGATGCTTAGAATAAAAAACAGGAAAGAGCAACTCATGAAAAGATTTCGTTGTTTTTCAATAGAAATAGCAATTTTTTGGACAATTATTTTAATATATACTTTAATAAGTAAACATTATGTAAGTATTATTATATACATTTGTCACAGGTTGCTGCAAGCATACCGAAGGAATATATGAATAGTGAAGAGTCTGAGCGTTACAAAACGGATAATGAATTTCTGATACAATCAAAGGAAAACACCTATATGATTTATGGAATTGAATTGTCCAATGTTGATGAAAGCAGTTTGATAACTTTCCTGGATGAAGAGGATTTAAAAAGTTAAAGTCAGCAAATTCATTCAGTCAGATATTAGAGGGAATCCGGATGGAGTAGGATTCCTGTGGGGAGATGTGACTGCAGGAAATACGGAGAAACCATCTTATATAATTTATTATTTCTCTTCGGTAGAAAAAGGGCAGGATGAAGATTATCAGGTGTACATTATGTTTTATATAAAGGGAGACTTGAAATATATGGAGATATGTATAATGGATGAAGAGCATGCTTTATCAGAAAAACAGAAAGAACATATGGAATTGTTTACCAGATGATGTTAAAAGGTGACTTGGTCAGTTGAGATTTCAATATGGAGATGAGGCTATGGTGAAAAGGGGCAAAGCAATTTTAAAACAAACAGGAGCAGGAATTTTTTCATATGTTTTGTTCTGTTTAGGTGGAGCATATGAGAGTTATTATCGTGGAGCCAATATGGGCTTTACAGCATGTATAGCAGTGTGTGCAATAGCTTTTATTATTTTGGGGGCAGTAGTTTCATTTATAAGAAAAGAATATGATTATAGAAAATATAATGCACATATATGCTTATTTGTTTCACTGGGACTTACGATACAAATAATGGTGCAGGGAAATTTGCCGCCTGAAAAAAGCACAGCAATTTGTATTATAAGTTATGTGATTTCTATAATATTGGGAATTTGGGGGCATTATTAACAACTGGATAAATAGTAATTAAAAATAAAAATATAAGAAGTACGTTAAAAATTATAGAAACAATGAGTTTATTTTTATTAACGTGTTTGTGTGTGATAGGAAGACGATTTTTTGGACGCAGAGGAGCAGTATTATTCAATGCATTAGGAAAACAAAAAAGTTCAGTATTTTTTTTTGGTGTTGTATTATGATTGTAATGATGGTTGCAGCATTTATAAGTGCATTTGTAAAAGTAGATATAATTGTGAGACCAGACTTTTATAAATCCAGAAATGAAAATAGTAATTAAAACATTACTTTTATAGAATGGGGGAAAAAAGATGGTAAAGAGTAAAAGAAGAGCAAAGGTAGTTATAGGTATTATTATTCTTATTTTTATAATATTAGTTATATTTCTTAAAATGAAATACGGTACATATGGATTACATGATTTTAATTGTTTTTTTCGTCAAAGCAAACAGGAAATTTTAGAAAAACAAGGTGACCCTGTTAGCAGGGAAAAACTATATGGAAATTGCGAGGATATTAAATTTGAAGATATAGAATATACCTTTATTGGAAATTATCCGGAAAGTGTTAGAATTACGGATCCTGATATTCGATTTGGAATACTGCAAATTGGGGTAGGCTCATCAAAAAAAGAAGTTATGCTGGCATATGGATTAAAGGAAACTTTAAGTAATGAGGAAGAAAATGAATATGCGGTTCAAAATGGTATTTATTCAACATCATTCTATTTTGATGAAAATGACAGAGTATATAAAATTGCATGCGGAACAGGAGTATAGTTCATTTTAAAGTTAAGGAATGGAAAAGATGATATACATATACACATTATTTTTTATTTTGCTATTTACATATGGAATTCGAATATTATTTAGAGAGTGTTTTGCAAATTTATTTGGAGTTAGAACAAATTTTAACCAAGGCGTGGGAGTAGTAGGTGGTTGGGCATTAATATATGTAAGGCTACTAAGTATATGCGCTTTGTTTAGTATCATGATAGGTTTGTGGGCATGGAAAGATGATATATTTAATCTTTGGAAACTATTTGATAATTCGGAAAAATTGGTGTGGGGCAAATGTCTGTGCAGAATAGTCATTATTGGTATTTTAATAATTAATGTAGGGTGCAATATAAAAAGAATTTTGATACATCTGAAAACAGAAGTAATAAAAAACGAATTTGCTCAAAGTATATTAACAAATGGTCGTGGTGTAGTATTAACTTTAACGATAAGTACGGTCTTTGATATATATTTACTACAGGCAATATTGTGTGTTATGACAGGGAATATACATCCGGCTGTCTTAAATGCATGGAAAGCCGGAATTGTAGGGAAGGTAATATTGATTGCATTTGAAAAAATGTTTTACAGTGAGAAAATTTGTATATACCAGAATGGAATGGTAACATATTCTACATTATTAAAACGGGGATACGGCAATAAATTGTATTTTGAAAAAGACCATAAGAAAGCGAATAAAGCAAGATTATATGTAGATGGTGAAGAAGTATTAGAGACGGCATTTTTTAATATTGATCAGTTACTGAAAAACTATGGAAAAAAGAATGATGAGGAAGTGAAATCAGATGTAAAAGTGACTGGAAAGAAAATTCATTATATGAAAAGTACTAAGAAAAATGAACGGACATGCAGAACAATCGCAATTTCAGTAGGAGCAGCACTTGTTGTACTTGGAGTTTTATTTTATGTTTTTTTTGCAAGTAAAGTTGTAATGATTGTGATGTGGCTTTTGGCATTATTATATTATCCAGCACTTCTGGTGATAAAAAGAACATATGATAAATCCTTTTATATCATTTTTAACAGGGATTATATGCTGGTAACGGGATATGAAGGAACAGCATTTGTTAGTGAAAAATAGAATATTCAAAGATAGGATACATAATGACTGGCAATAATTGCCCTCATAGGACTATTTTTGGAAAGACACCTGAAAAGTTACGCAGAGATTATGGCACATTTACAGATGTTTTTGATAGAAAGAAGGAGTATTTATTTTCATATGCAATGAATGATGATATAACACAGGAAATAATGGCAAGATGTAAAAATGTGAAAGAGATATTGGAATTGGATTAGAGCTGGTGAAAACAGATGATGAATAAACAAAAATATTATATTTCAGTAGTATATCACAATGTAATGAGAGGGCTGGCAATATATTGTGGTCTGATTTTAGAATAATTGTTATATTAAAACTTGCTGGTGACAGATATGGAATTGTGTCAATTCTTGTCCTGCTTGAATACGTAGGGATTGCGTTCTTATTAGTTTATGGAATCGGGTTCTTCATAGATGGATATTACATTCAGGATGAGAAAATAGTTTATTATCATAATTTTAAAAGACGAAAGAAAGATTTATCTGAAGTGAAGTCAGTTATAATATCCAATACCTATCTTTATCGACGAAATTTAAGAGTAAATATATATAAAAATGGCAAATTCGTTCATTGTCCGTGGATAACACTCTTTTTTGAAGAAATTGATGCGGGATTATTGGTTAAAGATAGAAAAGAACTAAATACACTGAAGGTTGAACATCAATTATACAAGAATTGTTCTAAATATTTCATTTATAAAAAATAATATGGACAAGTTTTTAATGAATTTTACATTTATAAAACCGTATATTTAAATTTTGAAGAAGAAATGAAGAAATTATTTGGATCAAGGAAAAGTTGTTTGGTATTTTTGGTACAAATCAGATAAACATAGTTAAAAGAAATGGAACAGAATATCGATTCTTTTTAGAAAAAAGGAATAAGGTAGTAGAGTTTTTACAGACGAGGTGATAAAGAAAATGCACTTATTCATAAAATGTATTATGTTTTCTGTCTGGATGTGGTTTATAGTTAGGTTTTCAGAAAAACCGTCAGGCAGAAGAAAAATTTGGATAGATAATCGATTCTTATATGTATTTACCTGGTTGTGGCATTCTTATGGAGAAATTTCGATTATGGGGTTGATGTATGCGATAGGTGTACAGGTAGTTGATATTATTGGAGTCGTTTTTTATTTATTGATGCCATTAAATAGAGAAATAATATGCAGTTATTGGTTAAAGTTTCTTTTAGGAGTTCTGTTTTGGGCTGCTGGAATTGAATATTTGATATGGCAAAAAATGCAAAGAAAAAGAGAAAAATTCTAATTTTATGCAGTTTTAGCTTTTTGGGATATGGTATGCATTATATTTAATACTGGCGGATTTTATAGAATTATTTTTTAGATGAGGTGATAGCATGAAATATTTTTTAATTATATTAATAATTTTAGCATTTGTGATAGGAATTTTGATTTGAAGTTTATGCTTAAATGTAAGAAAGAGCAGAAAAAAAAGTACAGGATAATATTCCGCCTTTAGAAATACAGATGATATCGTGGTTGTAGGTGAACTGAAGGGAAAAAGTACAGGTGGGTGATGCTGTCTACATGAGTAATTTTTCGGATGATGATGGAGAAATACTGGTGACAGTAGTGCTCGGAATAGAAGTTGGACAGGGAAAAACTGTGCGTGAAGCAGAAAACTGTCGGGTAGGATTGAAATTGGAGCAGACTGGAACTTATCCGATAAAATGCGGAACAATGATATATTCAAGAGCGACAACTGTAGAAGAAGTAGATGCCTATATTTCTGGTCTGGGAGATACTTATGTATCGTCAAAACAACTGGTACTTTCACAGAAAGAACTTGATGAGTTAAGCATTACGGATTGTTCAGAAATCTGGCGTTTGTATGCGTGGTATAAAACGAAAGTAATTCCGGCAAAGGATGATGCTGAAAAGAAGAAGTCCGAAAGAGGATTGGTGTAATTGCAAAAAGCCCTTGTTCAAAAGGTATTGGAAGCACCTGCTATTTATTGCGTATACAGTAAAATCACAGGAGAGCCGGCACTTTTTTCCCAGACAGTAGACCGACAGGATGGCACATATATGTGTACACCACCTGATATCTGGATTCTGACTAAGGCATATAAGGATATATTTAAAGTCAGATTTCCAGAAGAACGGTATGAAATCAGAGAGATTAAAAACGATGATTCCCATAAGGCAATTTACAATTTCCTTGGATACTGTTTTTATATGAACGGTGCCTGTGGAGTCAAAGTGGTAAATGAAAATACGGCAATAGCAGCGCCGGAATTTGTTCCAGAGCCAGACTACAGCAATATACCGGAAATTAGCGTTCCGGTTACTAATCCTGACCTGGTAAGATGGATGCTTCTGATTGCTCAGCTTGGGCAGCCGGTAACAGACGAGCAGAAACTTATTTACAAATTATATTTTAGATTTCTGTCCATAGAAATGACAAAAGCCAGATTTATTATTCCAACTAAAACGTCAGCAGATTTTCCGGAGCCGGATGAAAATGGCAAGACAGTACTGAAAAAGGATATGCAGATTTCACTTCCGACCATAGAAGGAAAGCACAATAATGCAGCGGTCAGAATGTATACGGACTGGAAGCGGCTGCAGGATGCTATGGGAGATGGCTGGAAAGGAATGGTACAGCCGATAGAAGGAATCATTGACCAGTTTGACTGTGCCATCAATCTGACCCTTCGAGAAAGATTTCCAACAAAATAATTGACAAGAAATGACAAAGAGAGTAATCTATTAACAGAAAAAGTAATTTGATGAATGGGAGTATGAGTTATAAGCGATAGCTAGTACAAATATCACATAATTCAGATATGTTGGAATTCTCCGACAGTAATCCCATTTGAGACTAAACTAAAATACATAGGTAGTGTAACTGATGCTGTGAAATATGGTTCAGTGTTTATTTGTGTATTTGGAAAATTTGTATTAAACAATAGCCAGATGAGTGGAGAGAAATCTTTGAGGAGTTTGGTGATATGAAAATGATGGATAATCCGGTATTATCTGCTGGCTTTTTGATTAAAAGCCCCAATTATGTATATTTGTATAATCTGGTAAAGATTGTAATAGCAAGGAGATAAGGCTTTATGAATAATACATTGCATTATATTGAAGAATACAAAACTTTTGAGTGGCAATTAAATGATTATTTAGGAAATATATTTGAAAGAGAAATTTTCAAATTATAAATAAACAAATATCGGGGAAGTTTGATGATGGGGTACGGATTTACCAAACACCAACAGGTCCAGACGGTGGTAAAGATATAATTATTCGTTCAACTGTGCCAGTATGTATATTAAACCAAAGTTTTGAACTAGATTTTAAAGATGAAATAACAATTTACATAGAGTGCAAAAAGTTCTGATAAAAAACGAATTGATTTGACAAAAGTTGCTGGTTCGCTCATGAGAGTAAAAGAAAATAATATTGATTATTATGTTTTAATTTCAAATTCATCATTTGCACCACAAACTTTACATATATTGAAAACTGATTTTGAAGCTGCAGGAATTAAGTTCAAAGTTATTGACCAATATTTTTATTAAAAGCATTAGAAAACGAATCATTTTTAATTCTAAATCTATTATTGTGGAAAACAAACTATACTACGAGTATCAGGTAAGCACAACAAGAGTTGATAACAAAAATGCTTATGAATTATTTTTCACATATCGAAATTTAGAAAATGAAGATCAGCTAATCACACAAAAACTTCTTACTGATAATAATTGGAGTGTTGACAGTAATGAGCGTAAGTTCTTTGTTAAAGCTCATAGTATGTATGTTAATAAAATTACGGTTGTACGCGACTATGCTGACGGCATAGATGATTTACTTTTTTCTGTAGAAAATAATGGAATTAATGAAAAGCAAATTTGTATAGATGGTGTAGGAATAAGACCAATATTTGAGCCACGCTTTTTTGGAAAAGACCATAAAGACTGTGAAGCTTTCTTAACTAATAGGCTTAAAAATTCAAATGGCTTTGACTTGTGTTGTATTTGGGGTGAAGCAGGAATTGGAAAAACACGTGTCTTCAATGAGGTTTTTAAGAAATTGAACGGACAAGGACTTGATTTTCTGTCTGTGGCGATTAGATCAAATGATAAATATTTAAAAGATATTAAAAAGTTTTTAATAAGAAAACATTATTTAGATAGGAATAATTGTAGCAACACATTAAATAATATATTATTATCTGCCAAAAACGAATATATGCGTGCAGTTATTTTAATAGACGATTGCCATAATATTGCAGATGGTACATTAAATGAATTAAAGTCTCTGCTTGGTACAGATATTCCGATAACAGTTGTTCTATGTGGCAGAACTGACTATAGTGTTGGAACAACCGATTATTACAGTTTTGTGCACTTTACAGAAAATGATAAGAGCGTAGGAACATGGAAGCTTACACCTTTTTCAGATGATGATACCAAAAAATTTATTCGTTTAATTATAGAACGTATTCCAGATATTGCTCTTGATAGAATATGGAGAATGAGCAATAATAATCCATTATTCATAATCCATTTTATAGAATACCTCCTAGAATTGAATTTAGTGGAATTATACAATAGAAGTTCGGTTGGTGTAGTCAATGTAAGCACATTTAATTCACATTTATATATCCCTGATAGAGTAGAAGGAATATATAAGAAGCGTATAGAATATTTAAAAGGAACGAATTCGAAGCGGAAAATTTAATAGAATATTTTTTATTTTATCTATTCTTCAAGATCGACAATCAAAAGATATGGCTTTAAAGTGTCTTTCAGAAGAAAACTTAAATTTTTTAATACAAAGAAGGTTTCTCAATTATTCAGAAAATGGAGAGGTCATATTTTCTCATGAGAGCTTTGCCATTTATATACGGCATTCGTTAGAAAAAGATGCAAAATTAAAGAAGAAATTAGCTAATAGTTTTTCGCTGAATTGAATTATTTATTAGAGTATGTCACAATGCCTGAAAAAAGGCGTTCTCGCTCTTTGGGCAGGAAAAAACGATTTAGCAAAAGAATGCTTTTCTGATATAATTGATAACATAAAGCAAACAACAAACCATTCAGCTTTTAATGTGGATTTTAATTCCAATAAATATCTTATACATATAATGAAATTATTTGCTAATGATGCTAGTAACAAAGAATTTTAATTAAAGTCATCAAGACCAAAATATATACTTCGATACACCACTTTAGTCCTATAATAGCAATTAATGATTGTAATGATGTTTTAGATTTTGTATGTAAAAATAGGATATTAAAAATAATAAGCGTTTGACTAATTCTGTCAAACAGCAAAAAAGCACATGCTATGATAATTGCAGGTTATATGTGTGATGCAGAGTTGATAATGAAAGAGCTTCTTTCCGATTGGTTGGTATATAAGAATACGTTAGATGAAGACACGCTTTTGATTTACTTGATAGGTTTTGTGGAATATATATAGATATGAATTGTAAAGAAATTGCCATCAATTACAATGAGATGTCTAAAGAAAAAAGCAGTTTCTGATCAAAGATTAATGGCACTTGTATATCTTAATCGGGCTAAAATTTATTTTCTAAGTGATTTTGATATTGCTGCTACAAGCCTTTTAAAGGTGCAAGAGTTACTTGCTGAAGGAAACTCAAAACGAATTTTTGTTCTAGTAAAATTTCTTACTTGATGATAGAATTACTCCACAATAAGCGAAGCGATTACAATAATATGATTAAAGAAGCACATTGGATTTTAGAAGAAGCGTTTGAGGAAGTTATGCTCACTCTATTGCAAGGTTATATTTACTTTTAGCTGTTTTACATTTATTTGCAGAAGAAAATACTTTGATGTTAAAGGAAACAAAAATCTCATTGATATTGGTATAAATTATAGCATTAAATTTGGTTTTCAGCGGGAAGCATGGGAATTTTACAATTTACTAGGCATTGTTCAACTTCGCAATGGAGCAGATTCTGAAGAAATCAGAAAAACCTTTGCAACTGCATTTTCATTATTACAAACTCATGATTACTTAAATATAGGCATGCGAAGTTTATGTTGCGATAATCTTCTAGTGCTTAGCAATATTGGTTTTTTTTATCAATCTAAGGAGACTGAAAGGGAATTTTACGAATATATGATGAAGGTTACTTTTTTGGAGATTCTACATATCAAGCCAAACAAGATAATCTGCTTCCTACAAAATTTTTAAAAAGGAGTATTTAAAAAGCAAAAACAGAAACAACTCCTTTTTGTAGATAATCCTAATAATAATTTGTTAAGAGATACTATTACAGGATACTTCATAGCTTTGTCATAAAATAAAGAGCAGTCCACCAGAATAATTTTAAACTGGTGGATTTTCTACTTAATTACTAATTGAACTAATATATTCAGGTAAAATTTAACTCTGAAGTTTATCAACCAAATAATTTCCTATTACCAAAAACATCTATTTGAGTTTTTAAAAAAGTTTCTATTGCATCAAAAGGTGATTCAACAATAGGTTCGCCATTTACATTAAATGATGTATTGATAACGATTGGAAAACCTGTTTTTCGCTTTACTGCCATAAGAATTTTATGCATAAATGGTTCCGCTTCAATAGATATCGCCTGTATACGTGCCGTACCATCTACATGAGTAATTCCAGGCAATTGGCATCTATATTCTTCTCTTACGCTTGTAGCCACATTCATAAACTTTGAATCAAACTTTAAATCAAAATATTCAAACTGTTCTTCTGCTATAACCGTAGGTGCAAATGGTCTAAAAAGGCTCTCGATGTTTAACCTTATTATTTAATATACTTTTAATATTAGGACACATAGGATTTGCTAAAATACTACGATGACATAATGCACGTGGACCCATTTCAGTTTTTCCTCTATGTATAGCCACAATTTTATTTTCTGATATATAGTTAGCTATTTCTTCCATAAGTGATTATCTTTAAAAAAAACGTATTTCAAATTGACATTTTTAAAGCACTTTCAATTTCGCTATTGCTATAAGAAATACCCAAATATGGAAGTGTTATTTTAAATTTATTTTGTAGACCATAACATTTTGCATATGCATAATATGCCGCACCTAAAAAACTTGCCCATCATCTCCAGCCGGTGGCAAAGCATAAAAGTTATTTAGATCAAATTTATTAATTATTTTACCATTCAATATGCAATTTAAAAAAATGCCACCTGATAAAACTAGGTTTTTGCATGGATATAAATTTAAAACATCATCCAGTAAATCAATTATTGTATTTTCAGTCATTAATTGTACTGTACTTGCAATATTGGCTCGTTCATCGCGTATAAATTCTTTGTATGACTTTCCAGATGAAGCTTTTAGTGAAAAAATTTCCTCTAGTAAATCTTTATATTTAAGTGAAAAATTTAAAAAGTCTCCTTTCGTGTATGCATTATAATGAAATAAAGGTTTTCCATATCCTGCTAATCCCATGGTTTTTCCTTCACCATTTCTGCCGAGTTCTATGAGATGTGTTATTTGACTATATTTTTTGCCAAGACTTATTTCATAATTTTGTATAAATGATGGCATATGTGGTAAAAGATAATTGCGTTCATCAGTTAGATGCCCTGTAGTCGGATTTTGTAAACGCCTACATATCATCTCAATTTTACCTTCGTGGGCTATAAAAAGTGATTCGGCTTCCTGCATACCATCAATGTAATCACCTGCCCCATCAGCCACAAAAACAAGAGCATCGTCAAGACCAGATGAAAAGAAAGCTGAATACGCATGTGCAATATGATGATTTACAAAAAAATACAGGCATATGAATGCATCCATAAATTGTTTCAAGTTCTTCTTTATAAAATTGCTCTACGCATAAACCTTCAACCGAATTATATGATATTCCTATGCAAGTAATTTCCTTAATTGATAGATGAAAATATTTTAATAAAGCATTAATTGCATCGACGGGGATTTTTGAGGAACTCGAATATTTAATCCTATCCAAGCGTTCCTGACTTATTGCTCCAATAACAGTGCCATTTTTATCAGTGCCGCTCCCCTGTCATGTCCTATATGTATACCAAGTGCTATTTTGATTTTAATCCCTCTCTAAAAAACATTTAACGTACATTGCATTTATAATAATCTTTACTAGATAATACAAATATACATAATTTAGGATTACCTCTTATTTCAATCAAAGCCAACAGATAATACCGGATTATCCATCATTTCAAGCCATAACAATCCATAATTAATAATTCCAAACAGCGCTCGTTTAAATTCTGCTATCCTCATCTGTCATTTCGTGTTACAATAATTTCGCACAGAAAAATCCACATGAGAGGATGTGAACATCATGTGTAATTTGAGTCAGGGAATAAAAGAAGATGGGATAGCAGAAATCTTTGCACGCATGAGCAGAAAAGGTTATTCACCAGAGCAGATTGCAGAGATGACAGATACAGACGTAAGAGAAGTAAAAGCACTCCTGCAAAGAATAAAATAGAAATATAATATAGAATAAATATACCCCCTAAAAGGACTGTTAGAAAGGCAAAAACACCGTAAAAATGCTGCCAATTCTAACAGTCCTTTTCGATTTTTACCCCACCCTGAAATCCTTCCTCGGATGCTTGTTCATCAGAATGTCCCGCTGCTTTGCCGTGGAGACATGGGTGTAGATTTCTGTGATGTGGATGGAACTGTGACCAAGCATTTCCTGGATGTAGCGGATATCCACATCGGCTTCTAAGAGGCTGGTGGCGAAGGTGTGGCGGAACATATGCGGAGTGATGTGCATATCAATGGAAGCAAGGCTGCAGTATTTCCGGATGGTTCGGCGGACGTACTGGTCGGAGAGCGGGCGTCCTGCCTGGTTGACGAAGAAGCGGTTGGTACGCTTAATGTCAGGAAGGTAACATTTCCGGTATTCCAGCAGGGTGTGGACAACATCGTCATTGCCAATCTGGAGGAGCCGCTCTTTGGAACCTTTGCCGAAGATAAGCAGAGTCCGGTTGGAAAGGTTGATGTCATCCGGTGTGATGGAACACAGCTCAGAGATTCGGATGCCGGTGGCGAAGAGCAGCTCGATAACAGCAGCATCCCGGAGCGCATTTTTACGCTGGAAATCGGTAGCGGCGTAGGAGTATTGGTGATAGATAGAAGATAAAAGCAGTTCAATCGTAGGAAGCGGGATGGTTTTGGGCAGAATCACCGGTTCCCGGAATTTGATATGCAATTTGTTAAAAGGATTGGAGACAATGCGGTCGCGGTAGTCGAGGTAGTGGAAAAAGGCTTTGAGGGAGGCAAGCTTTCGTTTCACAGTTTTCGGTTTGAATTGTTCGTGAAGAGTTGCAATATAGGCTTCTAATATGGCGGGAGAAAGTTCGGATATGCTGGAGAGAGAAGGAAAAGCAGCCGCAAGGCTGGTACCAAACTGTGTAAGGTCGATGCGGTATGCTTTTAAGGTTTTGCCATCAAGGCGTTTCTGGGTGCGGCAGTAGGTTAAATACTGGTTCATTTCAAAGTTAAAATCATGCATAATAAATACTCCTTTGTATGTGGCAGGAGGCTGTCCTGCCTGAATATAGATATAAGAGTATATCATAGAAAAATTTTTTATAAAAATTTCCAACTTCATATTGACAATTTGAAATCCCAAGCGTATTATGAACATATGAACAAATGCTCATATGTTAAAACGACCTGGAGGTGAGAAGATGGCAATGAACGATGTAGAATGCTGCGAAGAAAACTGCATTCATGCAGAGCTTCTGAAGAAGGCAAGAGAGAAGATGCCGGAGGAAGAGGAATTATATGATCTGGCGGAACTGTTCAAGGTTTTTGGGGATTCCACAAGAATCCGGATTCTGTTCGTGCTGTTTGGCTCAGAAGTATGTGTGTGTGATCTGGCAGAGACGTTGAACATGACGCAGTCAGCAGTATCCCATCAGCTTAAGATTTTAAAGCAGGCGAAGCTTGTGACCGGACGGCGCGAAGGAAAGTCCGTGATTTATTCACTGGCAGATGAGCATGTAAGAACGATTATCGACCAGGGCAGAGAACATATTGAAGAATGAGGAGGATATTATAATGAAGAAAAATTTAAATTGGAAGACTTAGACTGTGCAAACTGTGCAGCAAAAATGGAAGAAGCAATCAAGAAAATCCCGGGAGTCAATGATGCAGTAGTAAGCTTCATGACACAGAAAATGACCATCGATGCAGAAGATGAGCGTTTTGAAGAAATTATGGATGAAGTAGTAAAGATATGTGCAAAGGTAGAACCGGACTGCCGGATTCTGCGATAGGAGATAGCTTATGACAAAGAATCAGAAAAAAATGCTGGAACGTATTCTGGTTACTGCAGTGCTGTTTGTAGCACTTCTGGTATTGGAACACGTTGGTATCTTAGAACAGATTACACAGCCAGTCCTGATTTTTATTATTTATCTGGTACCATACCTTTTGATTGGCTATGATATTATATTTAAGGCATTTCGGAATATCAGTCATGGACAGGTATTTGATGAGAACTTTCTGATGATGATTGCAACGTTTGGAGCATTTGGAGTACGGGAGTATTCCGAGGGTGTTGCAGTTATGCTGTTCTATCAGATTGGAGAACTTTTCCAGGGCTATGCCGTTGGAAAATCCAGACAGTCCATTGCAGATATGATGGACATTTGTCCGGAATATGCCAATGTGGAAGAGGATGGCAAATTAGTCCAGGTAGATCCGGATGATGTGGAAATCGGCACTGTCATCGTGGTAAAACCAGGCGAGCGTATTCCGCTGGATGGAATTGTAGTAGAAGGTGAGTCCATGGTCGATACCGCAGCACTGACCGGAGAATCTGTTCCAAGAAGAGCAGCAGAAGGTGATGAAATCATCAGCGGCTGTGTCAATGGAAGCGGTACTTTAAAGGTAAAAGTAACAAAAGCATTCGAAGATTCTACAGTATCCAAGATTCTGGAACTGGTGGAGAATGCCAGCAGCAAGAAAGCAAGAGTGGAGAACTTTATCACCAGATTTGCAAAATATTACACTCCGGTTGTTACCATTGGAGCAGTAATTCTTGCAGTCCTGCCACCGATTATTTTAGGCGGCGGCTGGGCTGAGTGGATTCAGAGAGCCTGCATTTTCCTTGTTATTTCCTGCCCGTGTGCCCTTGTAATCTCCGTCCCATTGGGATTCTTTGGTGGTATCGGAGCATCTTCTAACTTAGGTGTTCTTGTAAAAGGAAGTAACTATTTAGAGGCAGTGGCTGAGATGACCACTATCGTATTTGATAAAACCGGTACACTGACCAAAGGCGAGTTCAAGGTATCTGAGGTACTTCCGGTAAATGGAAGTAAAGAGGAACTCTTAGAGCTTGCAGCCCATGTAGAAGGATATTCCAATCATCCGATTGCTAATTCCGTGCGTGAAGCCTATGGCAAAGAACTGGATATGAACCGGGTAAATGGAACGGAAGAAATTGCCGGACATGGAATTCATACATTTGTAGATGGAAAAGAAGTATGGCTTGGAAATGCCAAAATGATGGCAGCCCGGAATATTTCCTATACCGAAAACAGCAGTGCCGGAACCGTAATTTATGTTGCGGTAGATGGCGCATTTGCCGGAACCATTGTAATTTCCGATTCCATTAAGGAAGGCGTAAAAGAAGCTATCCATAGCATGAAGAAGGTAGGCGTGAAGAAATGCGTTATGCTGACCGGAGACCGTAAGGCAGCAGCACAGGCAGTAGCAGATGAACTGGGACTGGATGAAGTGCATGCAGAATTACTGCCGGGTGACAAAGTAAGTCAGGTTGAGGCACTTCTGAAAGAACAGCATGAGAAAGAAAAACTTGCATTTGTGGGTGATGGAATCAACGATGCACCGGTACTGACCAGAGCAGACATTGGAATTGCAATGGGAAGTATGGGTTCCGATGCAGCCATTGAAGCTGCAGATGTAGTTCTTATGGATGATGATGTGCGAAAGATTGCATCTCTTGTGAAGATTGCAAGAAAGACACTTTCCATCGTGCACCAGAATATCGTATTTGCACTTGGTGTAAAAGCAATTGTGCTGATACTCGGTGCATTTGGTATTGCCAATATGTGGGAAGCAGTATTTGCAGATGTAGGTGTATCTGTCATTGCAATTTTAAATTCCATGCGGACACTGCGCATTGCGAAGAAATAGTATAAAGGCGTTTATTGAGAAAAAGAATCAGTAAACGCCTTTCTTTTACCAAATGGATAGACTATACTAACAAAAGTTACAAAAAGCTAACAAACAGCTAACAAACAGCTGGAAATAGTACAACATTGGGAAAGAAGGAAGCAGGAGTAACAAAATAAAAGAACTGAAAAAAGAGTCAGAAAAGAAAAAGGAGGATGAATATGTTTCTGGAGATTCAGGATTTGAAAAAAAGTTTTGGACAGGAGAGGCAAAACAGAAGTTTTGAAGGGAATTAATTTCTCTGTTGAAAAAGGTGAGATTTGTGTATTGTTAGGACCGTCCGGTTCCGGTAAATCAACACTTTTGAATATTATCGGAGGAATTGACAGTGCAGACAGCGGCTATATTTCCATCAATGGAGAGAAAACAGCAGATATGAACGAAAAGGCACTGACGAATTACCGCCGCCGCCATTTAGGATATGTATTTCAGATGTATAATCTGATTCCAAACCTCAATGTGAAGGAAAATATCGAGGTAGGAGCATATCTGAGTGATAAATCATTAGACATTGACGAATTGCTTAAGACACTGGGACTTTATGAGCATCGTCATAAGCTGCCAAACCAGTTATCTGGTGGACAGCAGCAGCGTACAGCCATTGGCCGTGCCATTGTAAAGAACCCGGATATTCTGCTCTGTGATGAGCCGACCGGAGCACTGGATTACAATACATCCAAAGAGATTTTGAAGCTGATTGAGGATGTAAATCAGAAATATGGAAATACCGTTATTATGGTTACCCATAATGATGCCATCAAAAACATGGCAGACCGTGTCATTAAGCTGCGTGATGGACAGATTCGAAAGGATTACACCAATGAAGTGAAGATTCCTGCACAGGAACTTGACTGGTAAAGGCGGTGATGAAAGTGAAGAGTCCATTAAGAAAACGAATTCCAAGAGAAATGAAAACAGATTTTGGAAAATATCTTGTGATTTTCCTGTTCCTGACAGCTACTATCGGATTTGTATCGGGATTTCTGGTGGCAGGAAGCAGTATGATAACTGCCTATAATGAGAGTTTTGAAAAGTACAATATTGAAGACGGTAATTTCGAACTGATGGAAGAAGCTGACGATACGCTGCTTACAGAACTGGAAAAAGAAGGCGTAACAATTTATGAGAATTACTATCTGGAAGAAGAGGTGGTAAATGGCAAGTCAGACAGTACCCTCCGTATTTTTAAACCGAGAAACGAAGTGGATAAAGTATGTCTGATGGATGGAGAAATGCCGCAGCAGGAAGATGAAATTGCAATTGACAGGATGTATGCGGACAATAATTCCTTAAAAGTAGGAGACACCATTAAAGTAGGCGGCGAGAAAAAGACCATCAGTGGTCTGGTGGCATTATCGGATTACAGTGCGCTGTTTTCCGATAGCAAGGATCTGATGTTTGATGCCATAAAATTTGGCGTTGCCATTGCCACAGAGGATGCCTTTGATGCTTATGGTACCGGCAATCTCCATTACAGCTATTCCTGGAAATATGAAAAAACTCCGGCTGATGATACGGAAGCAAAAGAGAAAGCAGAAGATTTTATGAAAGTGCTGGGCAGTAAGGCAGCAATAGCAGCATATATACCGGCATTTTCCAATCAGGCAATTCATTTTACGGGAGATGATATGGGTGGAGACAAAACAATGGTAATGACGTTGTTATATATCCTGATAGCGATTATGGCATTTGTCTTTGCAGTTACCACCAATAATACGATTACAAAAGAAGCGGCAGTCATCGGAACGCTGCGTGCATCCGGCTATACCAGAGGAGAACTGCTGCGGCATTATCTGCATCTTCCGGTACTGGTGACAATCGTAGCAGCAATTATTGGAAATATACTTGGCTATACCGTATTTAAAAATATGGTAGCAGATTTGTACTATGGAAGCTATAGTCTGCCGACCTACCATACCATCTGGAATGGGGATGCATTTATCCTGACAACGGTGATTCCGGCAATCATAATGATTGTTATAAATCTGCTTTTGATTTCTTCCAAACTGCGTATTTCACCACTGAATTTCCTGCGCAGGGATTTGAGCAGAAGAAAGCGGAAAAAAGCAGTAAAACTGCCGCATTTCAAATTCTTTAACCGGTTCCGTATCCGTATTATTTTACAGAACCGTGCGGGCTACCTGACTTTATTTATCGGTATTGCTTTTGCAGAAATTCTGCTGGTTTTCGGCATGATGATGTCACCACTTTTAGACCATTATCAGGATGAAGTGCTGTCCCACATGCTTGCAGATTATCAGTATGTATTAAAAGCGCCGGTTCCAACGGAAACAGATGGCGCAGAGGCTTATCTTGCCGGTAGTTTAAAGACAATGCCGACAGAATTCAGCAGCGAAGAGGTCAGCGTCTATGGAGTTGAAAAAGACAGTGCTTATGTTGATATTGATTTCCCAAAAGAAGGTGTCTACATTTCGGATAGTTATGCAGAAAAATACCGGCTTGCAGAAGGCGATACCATTGAGTTAAAGGAAACTTATGGAGATAAGAAATACAAGTTTAAGGTGGCTGGAATCTATGAGTATCCGGCAGCAGTGGCAATTTTTATGCCGGAAGAGGAATATCGGGATGTATTTGACAAAGAGGAGGATTATTTCAATGGATATTTCTCCGATAAGAAGATTACCGATATTGAGGATGCCTATATCATGACGACCATTACAGAAGATGACCTCACCAAGGTATCAAGACAGCTTGATGTATCTATGGGCGGCATGTTCTATCTGATGAATGTATTTTCTGTTGCACTGGCAGCAATCCTTATTTACCTGATGACAAAGCTGATTATCGAGCGGAATGCTTCATCCATATCCATGGTTAAGATATTGGGTTACAACACCCGAGAAATCGGGAAATTATATCTGACAGCCACCACCTGGATTGTGGTGATATCCGTTATCCTGGGTGAAGCAATTGCTACCGAGACCATTAATGTCATCTACCGGGCAATGATGAGTGATTACTCCGGCTGGCTGAGCATCTACTATGACCCGAACATCTACTGGAAAATACTGCTTATGGTACTGGCAGCATACTTCGTAGTGGCATTGTTCTGCCTTCGGAAGATTCGGAAGATACCGATGGACGAAGCACTGAAAAATGTAGAATAAAGAGGGTTTAAACTGAATAAAGAAAGAGCTTTCTTATGGCAAGATGATATTGCGGTAAGAAAGCTTTTTTGATATATTGGATGTGGAGTAGATAAGGAGAGCGTATGGATTCAAAATATCTTGGAACAAAAGATATATTGTTTTCGATTATTAATAAAGGTGAGGCAGAAACGGCAAATTATGCAATTGCCATGTATCTGCTGGAACATTATGGTGATATTAAAAATATTAATATTCTTGATATGGCAGAAGAATGTTTTGTGGACCGAAGCACAATACGAAGATTTTTTGTAAAATATGGATTTGACAGTTTTAAAGAGTTCAAGGAGCATTATGAAAATTCTTTTGAAGAGAGATATTTTAAGGAAATACCATTTCAGACATATGGAGACTATATTAATAGTTTAAATAGTAAATTGTTTGATTTTATATCACAGTTTACCTTAAAACGTGATAAGACAAAGGATATTGAAGAGGTTATCGACCGGATTTATAAAAGTAATCATCTGGTACTGTTGGGAGATGAAACATTTTATGGAAACATGTATTTTGTTCAGCAGTCAATGCTGGCAATGCATAAAATTGTTTTTCTGATTACAAATAAAATTGCAGATAATCCAGTTTTGGAGAAACTTGACGCAGATGACTGCATGATAGTATATTCCCTGAGCGGAGAATATTATAGTGCGATTAAAGAGCAGATAAAGGATGTCCCGTGCCAGAAAATGATGTTTACATTACATAAAAAGGAGCAGTGGGCAGAGGATTTTGATTATATTGCACAGCTTACCAGAGACCCGGAAAAGGCAGATGCAGATGTATACCGGAAATATGCATTTACATATTTTACAGATTTAATGATTACAACATATAAAATGAAATATCAAAGAAAATGATATATGACAGGAAAGAGCCGTAAGAGGCTCTTTTTTTTTACAGAAAATTGCTTTCCTGTAAAGTATAAAACGCTCTGCGAGGAAGCTTGTACAGGGTGAGTATAGGATGGGGCAAAAAGTGCAACACAAATGGAGGACAAAATAAGATATAGTTGAATTACAAAAAAGGTTGCGCGTAACAAAAAAAGTAAAGGAGAATTAGATTATGGCAAAAGATTATAATAATCTGGCAGAACAGATAATCGCTGCTCTTGGGGAAAAGAGAATATAAAGAATTGTTTTCATTGTGCAACAAGATTGCGCTTTCAGCTGGAAGACAGAGGAAAAGTAGAGGAAGAAAAGTTAGAAAGCACAGAGGGTGTATTAGGTAAAAGAGTAACGGCAGAACAGTATCAGGTTATTATTGGACCACACGTTGCAGATGTGTATAAAGTTGTCTGTGAAAAATTACATATTTCATTAACGGAAGAAGTTGCAGAAACACAGGAAGTAAATCAGAAAGAGGAAAAACCAAAAGCAACATGGAAAAAGATAGGAAATGGCATTGTTGATGTGATTTCGGGAAGCTTTGTTCCGGTTTTACCGGTAATTATTGCAGCTTCGTTTATAAAAATGCTTGCAATGATTTTGGGACCGACAATGCTTGGCATTATCAGTGCGGAAAGTGATTTATATGTATTATTTACTTTTGTCGGAGATGCGGGATTCTATTTCCTTCCGGTTTTTATTGGATATACGGCATCAAAGAAGTTAGGTGTGACGCCGGTACTTGGTATGTTTATGGGTGCAATTATGCTGCATCCGAGTTTACTGTCAATTGTCAGCGAAGGAACAGCATTTCATGTATATGGCATTCCGATGAAAGCAGTAAATTATTCCAGTACAACCATACCAATGATTCTGATCGTATGGATTATGTCATATGTGGAAAAGTTCTTTAGCCGTTTTATACCAAAAGCATTGCGTTATGTATTTGCTCCATTATGTACGATGCTTGTAATGCTGCCAATTGCATTATGTGTAGTAGGACCATTAGGCTCCATGCTTGGCGGATGGCTGACATCGGGACTTCTTGCAATTTCTTCACTGGGTATTGTGGCACAGATTCTGGTTATGGCATTTGGTGGTGCAATATGGAATGTGCTGGTACTTTGTGGAATGCATCTTGCTTATTATATGGCTGGCGTGGAAATGTTTATTGAACTGGGAGCAGATTCCATGATTATGCCAACTGTAGTAGCAGGAACAATTGGAATCTTTGGAATGACGACGGGAGCATTGTTAAGATGTTTGAAAAATAAAGAAAAAAGAAATGCTTTCTTCGGATACTGGGTCACCCATCTGGTTGGTGGTGTAACCGAACCGGCTTTATTTGGTATAGGAATGAGGTATACGAGACCGTTTATTGGAGCATGTCTTGGTGGTGCAGCATGTGCGATCTACTATGCAATTACCGGCGTTGCAGTGACAACTATGGCAGCCGCATCTAATTTCCTAATATTTACACAGTTTTTAGGAGGTAGTACAGCAAATCTTGTAAATGGTATTATCGGTGCAGCAATTGGATTTATGGTAGCAGCTTTATATACCTACTTACGGGGATTTAAGAGACAGGATATAGAGAAGGAGACAGATTAAATGAATGCGATTATAAATGAAATTGAAAATCCATACCCACATCTTTTCAGTCCGTTACGGGTGAAAAATTTAATCTATCGGAACAGAGTTGTATGCACTCCGATGGGAACGGTTCCAACCCATACCATTTTGTCATCTACAGATTATGGAACTGTTAGTGCATATGATAAAGCATTAGGTGGAAGTGCCATGATGAATATGACATATCATGGATCACAAAGAACAAAGACATTTGAATTGTGTGGAGGCAATCCCTTTGATAAATATGAAATGGATATTATCCGGGAACAATTGTCGGTTCATAAAGCTGGTGGAGCATTGTGCAGTTTTGGAATAGCATTTCCATGGCATTATGAGGGCGTTTTGTATACACCATCAGGAAGACCGTTTGCAGGAAGGAAAGCAGAAAAGATTACTTCGGATATTATCTGGAAACAGTTAGATATTATAGAAGATAAATGTCGTAAAGTAAAAGAATTCGGATTTGATTCCCTGATTGCAGACCTTTCCTGCGATACGATGATTACCCAGTTCATGGCACCCGGATTTAATGACAGAGATGATGAATGGGGCGGAAGTTTTGAAAACAGGGCAAGAGCAGGAGTAGAATTTATCCGTAGAGCAAGAAAAGCAGTCGGACCTGATTTTGTGATAGAACTTCGTATGAGTGCAGAATTATTTATGCCAGGCTCTTATACATTTGAAGAACTCTGCAAATTTGTAGGAATGGTAAAAGACGAAATCGACATAATGAATATCATGGTAGGAATGGATGAATACCATGAAGCAAGTGTGAAAATGTGCCCAATGATATTTGAACCACATATGGGAAATATTAAATATGCAAAAAAAATAAGGGAATTGTATCCAGATTTACTGATTAATTTGTGTACAGGAATTATGACTCCGGAGGAAGGAGAATATATTATTGCAAATAATATTGCAGATTTAGTAACCTATGGACGAAGTCTGAATGCAGATCCATACTGGCCAATCAAAGCACAGACCGGTCATGCAGATGATATTGTGCCATGTATCCGTTGTAATCAATGTTACAATGCAGCAACCAGACATTTTAATACAGCATGTTCAGTCAATCCACGTTACCGTAGGGAAAACAGAGTGCCACTTATACTTCCTAAAACAGAGTGTCCGAAACAGGTGGTTATCATTGGCGGCGGTCCGGCTGGAATGAAAGCAGCATTGACCGCAGCAGAAAAGGGACATCATGTAATGCTCCTGGAAGCTGCAGATAAGCTGGGCGGACAGCTTAATATTGCAGATAAGGGAAAATATAAAGGAGATTTGCGGAGGTATCATAATTACATAGAACATCAGATTGAAAAAAGTCAGGTTGAAGTTCGGTTAAATGTCCGGGCAACCCGCGAATATTTAAAGAACCTGGAGCCGGATGTTATTATCATTGCAATTGGTGCGGAACCTAAGACACTAAAGTATGAAACAGATAATAGTATTAAAGTATATCAGGTGACAGACTGGTTAAAGGAAAATTATGAATTAGGAGAACATATTGTTGTAATTGGCGGTGGTTCGGTTGGATGTGAAGAAGCATTGACAATTGCAGATGATGCAGGAAAGAAAGTTACAATTGTAGAATATGGAGATATTCTTGCATCAAATGGAAATGATTTATATAAGGCAGGATTGTATCAGCATCTTGATGCACAGGAAAACCTGACACAGCTGACAAACAGCCGTTTTATCGGAGTGAAGGATGGCTGTGTAGAAATAGAAAGAAAGGGTGAAAAACAAAAGATTCCGGCAGATACGGTATTATTATCCGTTGGCTTCCAGACAGATACAGATGCTGTGGCAGAGTTCTTTGGCATAGTACCGGCAACGTATTATGTAGGAGATTGTAAGAATGTAGCAACAATTATGGAAGCAAATAATGAAGCATATTTTATAGCGTCAAGTATTGGGTAAGAGGAAAGAACTTAATCAGCACCACCCGGAAAACGGGTGGTGCTGATTTTGCGTACATTTTTTGCATATTTCCCGGAAAATCTGACAGACTATACTTATCATACTACCTGACGGCATCCAATTATCTGATAAAGAATTCTCACCACGCACATTTTGTGTTGACAACAGAAACATAATTAGTTATGATAAACACAAGTTAGAAACAACTAACTAAAACGAAAGGAAAAGAAGCTATGAGTACAGAGATTCTGGAAATTGTACAACAGATGGATTTACACAATGCAGAGACGCAGTTAGCGTTACAATGTGCCCCATTGATCGCAGGAGTAAAGATATCCAATCTCTTAATTGTTTCAACAGGCATGGAAGATGCGGTAAAACAGTGCCTGAGAAAATCCGGAATTTCATTCCTACTACTGCTCAGGACCAGGGAAAAAGCTCGTTACCTTCTTTTTCGGAAGAAACCGTTGGAGGCGTATCTGATGCGTAAAGAGATACGAGAGCTGCTGCAGGAGTCCGGTTATCAGGACTTTACGCTCGGAAATATTCTCAGTACGTTTCAGAAACGTTACCAGGGTTATATGTGCGGAGAACCTGGTTTCCTCATGAAATGGGAGTGCTGCTTGGCTATCCGGTAGAAGATGTAAGAGGATTTATGGAACAGAATGGACAGAATGCACTCTATCAGGGTTATTGGAAAGTGTATGCACACGTTCCGGAAAAGAAACGTCTTTTCGCACGTTATGATATGGAAAAAGAGACCATCATCCAGCTTCTCTCCAATGGAGTGGGAATGCGGGACATCATTGGTATTTATAATGACAGCATGCCGCAGAAAGCGGCTGTTTAGGAGGTAGAAAAATGAGTAAGATTCAGGTAGTTTATTGGACACAGTCAGGAAACACACAGGCAATGGCTGAGGCTGTTGGAAGAGGAATTGAAGCAGCTGGCAAAGAAGCAGAGGTTGTTGATGTAAGTACAGCTGATATGGATGCATTAAAAGCTTCTTCCGTATTTGCGATGGGATGTCCTGCAATGGGTGCAGAAGTCTTAGAAGAAGGCGAGATGGAACCATTCGTTGAAGAAGTAGAAGGCTTTGCAGCAGGAAAGAAAATCGCATTATTCGGTTCTTACGGATGGGGCGATGGACAGTGGATGCGTGACTGGGTAGACCGTATGACAAGTGCAGGAGCAACCGTTGTAAATGGCGAAGGTGTGATTTGTCAGGAAGCACCGGATGACGATGCAGTCGCTGCATGCGAAAGCTTAGGTAGACAGTTAGCAGGAATGTAAATTCCAAAAACAAAATCATTTCCGTAGGGTACAAACAAATTGTATTATATATCATAACCAGAAGAAGTCTTGCAGAAAACGGCAAGGCTTTTTCACGTTACAGGAAATTGCTTTCCTGTAACGTGAAAAACGCTCCGCAAGGATGTGCCAGGGCACATTCTTTGTTACGTTTTGAAAACAGCTGCATATACTGATAAGAAGGACTGGAAACAGGTGAAAGAATGAAAGTATTGAATCCGGGAGAACGCTCCGTGCTGGTACAGTATGTGCAGCTGGCATTAAACCGTGCGGGATATGACATAAGGAAAGATGGAATTTTGGGAGAGAATACCTGCAGGGCATTGCGGCAGTTTTTAAGGAAAAAGAGCGGGGAAGAATTTAACTGTAAAATAGATGATGCAGTGTGGGGAAGCTTTTCCCCTATTTAAAAGGATATACGATGCATGAAGTAAAATCCGGTGATACCTTATGGGGTATTGCGGCAAATTATGACACTAGTGTATCAGCAATTATGACAGCCAATCCAACAGTAAATCCGCTGGCACTGCGGACCGGAAGTATTCTTGCAATTCCATTCTCTTTTTCGCTTGTAGCAGAAGATGTGGCTTACACTTCTTATCTCAATGACTGGATATTGGAAGGGCTTACGGTACGCTATCCTTTCTTGGTGCAGGGAAATATTGGAAAAAGTGCGATGGGAAAGGAAATTCCCTATCTTCGGATTGGAACAGGAGAGAGGGAAGTCTTTTACAGTGGAGCATATCATGCCAACGAATGGATTACCACACCGGTCCTGCTTAAATTTGCGGAAGAATATGCCCATGCATTTGCGGCGGGACGCATGCTTTATACGGTGCAGGCAGCGTGGCTTTTTTATGGATTTTCCCTGTATCTTGTTCCCCTGGTAAACCCGGATGGCGTGGATTTAGTGAATGGAGTATTAGAAGAGGGTGCATCCTTAGAAGAGGCAGAGCGCATTGCAGCTGATTATCCGAAGATTCCATTTCCGGATGGATGGAAAGCCAATATAGAAGGAATTGATTTGAACCTGCAATTTCCGGCAGGCTGGGAAAATGCCAGAAAAATTAAATTTGCCATGGGATTTACAACACCGGCACCAAGAGATTATGTGGGAGAGGCTCCTCTTGTGGCACCGGAAAGCCGCAGTGTCTACGAATTTACAAAAGCACATGATTTTTCGTTAATTCTGGCATATCATGCCCAGGGAGAAGTGGTTTACTGGCGGTATCTTGACTATGAACCGGCAGATTCCAGAAAAATTGCAGAATACTTTGGTGAGGTCAGCGGATACCGGGTGGAAGAGACCCCATCCACATCAGGCTATGCCGGTTTTAAAGACTGGTTTATTCAGGAATACAATCGTCCCGGTTATACCATTGAGGTGGGAATGGGGGTAAGCCCGCTTCCGATGAGCCAGTTTGCCGGAATCTATGAAGATAACCGGCTGATTTTAGAAGGCGGCATGACGGAACTTGTGCGATAACCGGGGATGTGTTATATTGTAGCAGAGAAAAGATGAGGAAACTGGAGCGTAAGATGAACACAGCATACAGCTATGAGATACAGCCGCTGGATGAACATTCCATAAGTATAGAACGGGTATATGGGACGACACCGGTTGTTGTAATTCCAGAGCAGATAGATGGATTCACAGTAAAGAGAATAGGCGCATATTGTTTTCGGAAAGCAAACATGTTCCGGCAGATGCCGTTACCATCGGCGGAGTGGACAGTTTTATGAAAGCATTATGCGGAAATGATATCGAAGAAATTTCTTTGCCGGATTCCGTGGAACAAATCGGGAATCTGGCATTTTATAATTGCCGCAAATTACGAACACTTACCATGGGGCGTTTCTTAAAAGAATTAGGAAGCGATGCCTTTATGAACTGCCGGAGCTTAAAGCGGCTGGTGCTTCGTTCTTCCATGAAAGAAGCCAGTGGCGCACAGCTTATCTTAAATCAGGTTCGGGCTGATTTGGAAGTGGAATTTAAGGAAGCCTTATTTTTCTATCCGGAATATTATGATTCCTATGAAGAAATCGGACCGGCGCATATATTTGCACTGAATATTGCAGGGGAAGGTTTCCGGGCAAGACAGTGTTTTCATGAGCGGATGGTAGATGCCGCCGCATACGATATGATATTTGAGCGGATCTGCATTGAGGAGAAGATGTGGACTGCAGCCAGAATGGCACTTTGCAGACTGACATATCCGGTGGAATTAAAGGAAGAAGCTTATGAACGTTATCTTTCTTATTTAAAAGAGCATGCCAGTGAGGTATGCGATGTTTTGATTTTGAAAAAAGATTTAGCATTATTAGAGTTGATATGCCGGCTTCAGGTGGTGGAGCGGAGTGGAATCACAGCATTAATCGAACAGGCGGCAGAAGCCGGCTGGGCAGAAGGCAGTGTCAGCTTAAGCAGCTGGCAGCAGAAATATTATAAGGAAGAAACAGCTTCTTCCTGTTATGATATCGAGTGGTAAAGACAGCAGAAAATTAAGAAAATATGCAGTGGCAGAAAGGAGCAGAAGATGGCACATATACAGACCCAGAGTGAATGGGAAAATGATATGTCTGTAAAAATATTACAGCATGCAAGAAGTGAAATCTATCTGGATTTGCGATATCTTGATGTGGCACTTTCTGCATTGAAGCCTCAGGCAATGGAAGGTCTAGAGACGATGGCTACAGACGGAGAGAGCCTCTTTTTTTCAGCAGGACAGGTAATCCGCGTATTCCGGAATAATCCGGCATTTATGAACCGGGCGTACCTGCACACGATATTGCATTGTATTTTTTCACACTTATTTTTAAAAGGAAACAGAGATACGAAGCTTTGGAATCTTGCCTGCGATATTGTAGTGGAGCAGACCATTGACGGCATGGACAGGCCCTGCACCAGGCGTGCATTAAGCTTTCTGCGGCAGCAGACTTATGCCGCATTGAAAAGTGAGGGGCGGATTTCTGCGGCAGTGGTATACCGCTGGCTGCGGGGAAAATCCATGGAAGAGCTTCTTATATTAAATCATGAATTTTATACGGATGACCACCGTTTCTGGAAAGAGGAAAGCGGTAATGGTGCAGCATCTGCTGTCAGAAATAAATGGAATAAGATAGCAAGACAGACCAGTATGGCAAAGAAGCGGCATGGAGATGAGCCGGAAAAGGGCGAAGAACTTCTGATGGCACAGATCAGTGCAGCGAAAAGCCGCCGGAGTTATAAGGAATTTTTACAGAAATTTTCCATACTGCAGGAAGAGTTAAAATGCAATCCCGATGAGTATGATTTGAATTATTATACCTATGGGCTGCGGCTTTATAAGAATATGCCCCTGATAGAACCGGTGGAGAGCCGGGAAGTGAAGAAAATCCGGGAATTTGTAGTGGTGGTGGACACCAGCTATTCCACCAGCGGCAGTTTAATCAAAGGCTTTTTAAATGAGACATTTGGCATTTTATCCCAGCAGAACAGCTTCTTTCGAAGATGCAGAATCCGGATTATCCAGTGCGATGATAAAGTGGAAATGGATGAGGTGATCAGCAGTCAGGAGGAAATGGAGCGGCTGCTAAAAAGCTTTCAGGTAGTGGGCGGCGGCAATACGGATTTTCGTCCGGTGTTTACTTATGTAAACCAACTAATCAAAGAAGGAAGCATCCGGCATCTGGACGGACTTTTGTATTTTACCGACGGCAAGGGCATTTATCCGGTAAAGAAGCCGGAATATAAGACCGCATTTTTATTCTTGGGAGCCTATGATGAGACGGCAGTACCGCCATGGGCAATGCGGCTGCAGCTGGAACCGGAAGAGCTGGAACAGAATGCATGAGAGAAATAATATAGATTGGAAGAAAACAGATGAATATCAAACAGGCAAAGGAAGAAATCAAACATACCGTAACAGCATATTTGAAAAAGGATGATGAGGGCAGATATAAGATTCCCCTGATTCGTCAGAGACCGGTCTTATTAATGGGACCGCCGGGAATCGGCAAGACCCAGATTATGGAGCAGATTGCAGAGGAGTGCAAAATCGGACTGGTAGCCTATACGATTACCCATCATACCAGACAGAGTGCAGTGGGACTTCCTTTTATCAAAGAAATGGAATTTGCAGGCAAAGAGTATTCCATAACGGAATATACCATGAGTGAGATTATTGCCAGCGTATACCGCAAAATCGAGGAAGGCTGTCCGGAAGGAATTCTTTTCATTGATGAGATTAACTGTGTGTCTGAGACACTGGCACCGACCATGCTACAGTTTTTGCAGTGCAAGACCTTTGGTAATCAGGCAGTGCCGGAGGGCTGGATTATTGTTGCAGCAGGCAATCCGCCGGAATACAATAAATCGGTGCGGGAATTTGATATGGTAACCTTGGACCGTGTCCGCTGTATGCAGGTAGAGGCAGACCTTGGTGTTTGGAAAGCTTATGCCAGATCAAGACATATCCATGGTGCAATTTTAAGCTATCTTGAGCTTCGTCCAAAGAATTTCTACCGGGTGGAAGCAGATGTAGACGGCTTGCAGTTTGTCACAGCAAGAGGCTGGGAGGACTTAAGCATTCTGATGCAGACCTATGAAGAAATGGGGCTTCCGGTAGATGAAACCGTTGTGGGAGAATTTTTACACCATAAGGATGTGGCAGAGGATGCGGCAGCATATTTTGATTTATATCAGAAATATAAGGATGATTATGGAATTCCTTTAATATTGGAAGGAAAGATTCGGCCGGAAGTATTTGCCCGGATTTATGATGCAGCTTTTGATGAAAGACTCAGCGTGGTCAATCTTTTGTTGGACGGATTACAGAATCTGTTCCGAAGCTATGGAAAAGAAAAGGCTAAGACAGACCGCGACTTTGCAGCCTTGAAAGAATACCGTAATTCCGAAGGGGCAAAGAAGGAAGTCTTTGAGGAAAAAAAAGGCAGCCTTTGATATACAGAGAAATGCATTAGAAGCAATCGAAGAAAAGACTGCAGCAGCCTTAGAGCATGCGTTTGATTTTATGGAGCAGGCATTTGAGGGCGGTCAGGAAATGGTGGTATTTGTAACAGACCTTGCTACCGTGGCAGAATCCGCAAGATTCTTAGCCGAGCACAACTGCGACCGCTATTTACAGTATAATCAGGAACTGCTGATTGGAAGCAAGCGGGCAGAGCTTTTAGCCGAGCTGAACCGGGACTAGCCGGATAATTAGCTTGGCAACTCAGAAAAAATGTCGGAAAGGATACCTTTAATATGAAGAAGCTGGTAATCGGAATTCTTGCACATGTAGATGCAGGAAAGACAACATTATCGGAAAGTATGTTGTATACAAGCGGAAGCATACGCCATCTGGGAAGAGTGGATAATAAGGACGCATATCTTGACAATAATGCCATGGAGCGGGAGCGTGGAATTACGATTTTCTCAAAACAGGCAGAATTTTCCTGGAAAGATATGGCAATCACTTTATTGGATACACCGGGACATGTGGACTTTTCTGCGGAGATGGAGCGGACCCTTAAGGTGCTTGATTATGCAGTGCTGGTCATCAGTGGAGCCGATGGTGTGCAGGGACATACCAGAACGCTGTGGCGTCTGTTAAAACTTTATCAGGTTCCGGTATTCTTATTTATCAATAAAATGGATCAGCCGGGAGCGGATAAAGAAGCTCTTTATGGGAAATCAAGGAGCATTTGGACAGCAACTGCATCGACTTTACACAGGAGCGAAACGAAGGCTTCTACGAAGAGACGGCTATGTGCGAAGAAGCAGCCATGGAGAAATTCTTATCAGAGGGAAGTCTTGCATCCAATGACCTTGCACAAATGATTGCAAAGCGGGAACTTTTCCCCTGCTATTTTGGCTCTGCATTAAAGGTGCAGGGTGTGGAAGAACTGTTAGACGGACTCTACGAATATAGCAGGACACCTAAGTATCCGGATAAATTTGGTGCCAAAATCTTTAAAATCGCAAGAGAAGAACAGGGAAACCGGCTGACCTATCTTAAAGTGACCGGCGGAACCCTTCATGTAAAGGACATGCTTCATGGCAAAGCCGGAGAAGAAGAGTGGGCGGAAAAGGTCAATCAGATCCGTATTTATTCCGGAGAAAAATATGAGGCAGTATCCGAGGCAGCAGCAGGCACAATCTGTGCTGTTACCGGATTGACAAAGACCTATCCGGGAGAAGGACTTGGCATTGAAGAAGAGTCCATACTTCCGGTCTTAGAGCCGGTACGCAGTGTGAAGCTGATTTTACCGAAGGAAGTTCCGGTGGCAGTCATGCTGCCAAAATTAAAGCAGTTAGAGGAAGAAAATCCGGAATTGCATATTGTATACCGGGAAGAAACCGGAGAAATTCTCATTAAGCTGATGGGTGAAGTACAGCTTGAAATCTTACAGAAACTAATTAAAGAACGCTACGGTGTAGTAGTGGAATTTGGCGAAGAAAAGATTATTTATAAAGAAACCATCCGCAATACTGTAGAAGGAGTCGGACATTTTGAACCACTGCGCCATTATGCGGAAGTACATCTTCTGTTAGAGCCGGGTGAGCGCGGAAGCGGACTGTGTTTTCAGACAGACTGCAGTGAAGATATTTTAGATAAGAACTGGCAGCGGCTGATACTGACCCATCTTGCAGAGCGGGAACATAAGGGCGTATTAACCGGTTCTGCCATTACTGATATGAAGATTACCGTAGTGTCCGGCCGGGCACATCCAAAGCATACCGAAGGCGGCGATTTCAGGCAGGCAACTTACCGTGCTATAAGGCAGGGGCTGATGGAAGCAGATTCTGTACTGCTTGAGCCTTATTATGCATTTCGTCTGGAAATACCGGAAGAATGTCTGGGTCGTGCAATGCATGATATGGAGCAGCGTAACAGCAGAATGGACGCGCCGCAGATAGAAAATGGAATGGCACTGCTCACCGGAAGCGGTCCGGTATCGAAGCTTTCGGATTATCAGAAGGAATTAAATACCTATGCCAAAGGGCGTGGCAAATTCTTCTGCACATTGCAGGGCTACGAGGTGTGCCAGAATCAGGATGAGGTGGTAGAAGCTATCGGTTATCAGCCGGAGGCAGATTTATATAATACATCAGATTCCGTATTCTGTGCCCACGGAGCGGGCTATCTGGTGCCGTGGTATGAAGTAAAAGAGCACATGCATATGCCATCTGTTTTAGAAGAAGATGGCGGTGGGAAAGAAGAACGGATAAAAGTCCACCGTCCCGGTGTAGTAGAGGACTGGGTAGATACCGATGAAATCGATGCTATTTTAGAAAAGACCTTCTATGCCAACCGGCAGGAAGGAAAACGCAAAAACGGTGTCGTGCGAAAACGCAAAGCAGAAAACAATGCACCAACCGTCCGTACTTACCACAAGCCGGAAAAACTGGAACGCTATCTACTGGTGGATGGCTACAATGTAATTTATGCCTGGAAGGATTTACATGAACTGGCAGAAGTGAATCTGGATGGAGCCAGAGGCAAATTGCAGGACATTCTCTGCAACTATCAGGGCATCTTCGGTGGCGAAGTCATTGTGGTGTTTGATGCATACCGCCTGACCGGACATAAGACAGAACAGTTGGACTATCACAATATCCATATTGTCTTTACGAAGGAAGCAGAAACGGCAGACCAGTACATTGAACGCTTTGCCCACGAACATCACAATCATTATGATGTAACGGTTGCAACCTCCGATGGCTTAGAGCAGATGATTATCCGCGGCCAGGACTGCAAGCTGATATCTGCCCGGGAGTTTGAACAGGAAGTAAAACGGGCGAACAGCGCCATGTGGGATAATTACCGGAATGGACAGAATATTTTCTGATAAATATTGCCATGGCATGGAAAAAAAGCTATGATAGAAAAAGAGTTTCACTCGGGTGATTACGATAGAGGAAAACAGGATGCAACCATTGTATCTGCCATTTGACAGATGTTTCTTTTGTAACAGGAAATGCCATCGTTCTAAGACACTGCATTTTGCTTTTGTGATTTAGCCGGTCTTTCCAATGTTTGACAAGATATCTGTACGGTGCACCGGAATGCGGATGCATGAAGCAGGCTGCTAGGGGCACTTGGAATTTCGTCGGCAAACCGGCAGCACTGGCACAAGGATGTGCCGGTGAGGCGCATCTTAAGCATGGATGCGAATATGCGCCGGTTGCCGGACGAATTCGTAACTTTATCGAAATTCTTAGTGCCCCTTGCAGGTTTGCTGTGGCATCCGCATTCCGGCGAACAGTGCAGATATCCCGTCAAAGCAGGCGGAAAGACAGTCTACTACAAGCAAAATGCGTATCTAAGAACGATAAGACATTTCCTGTTCATCAAAAGAAAACATCGTTAAATAGCAGTAACAATTGTTTGGTCGTTGTTTTGCATTATCGTAATCACCCGAACAGAATCATTTCGAACAGAAGGAGAGAAGACATGGAAGGAAAAGGAAGAATAACAGGACATACAGGATTATTGGCATTGATCGGTTCCCCGGTAGGACACTCAGGCTCCCCGGCAATGTATAACTATAGCTTTGAAAAATTAGGATTAGATTATGCATACGTAGCATTCGATATAAAAGTAGAAGAAGTAAAGGCAGCCTTGGATGCCATGCGCCTTTTCCACATGCGTGGCTGCAATGTAACGATGCCATGTAAGACAGAAGCTGCAAAATATATGGATGAGCTTTCACCGGCAGCCCGGATTATCGGAGCAGTCAATACCATAGTAAATGAAGATGGAAAATTAATCGGACATATGACAGACGGTGAAGGATTTGTAGGCAATTTAAGAGACCATGGAATTGAGATAAAAGGAAAGAAAATCACAGTAGCAGGAGGTGGCGGAGCAGCCACTGCCATTCAGGTACAGTGTGCGCTGGACGGGGCAAGAGAAATCAGCATTTTCAATATCAAAGATGACTTCTTCGAAAGAACACTGGAAACAGCGGAGAAGATTAGAAAAGAAGTGCCGGGCATTGTGGTAAATGTGTATGACATTGCAGATACTGCAAAGATGACAGAAGAGATTCAAAGCTCTGATATTTTTGCTAATGCAACCATTGTTGGAATGAAACCGATGGAAAAAGAAAGCGTTGTGAAAGATACATCCGCATTCCGTCCGGGACTGGTGGTTGCAGATGCCGTTTATAATCCGGAAGAGACAAGATTACTCCGGGAAGCAAAAGAAGCAGGCTGCACCTGCCTCAATGGAAAAGGAATGTTACTGTGGCAGGGTGTTGCTGCATTCCGCCTGTACACCGGAGAAGAGATGCCGGTACGGGAAGTAAAAGAGAAGTTTTTCCAGTAGGATAAGGAGTAAGAAATGGAGCAGACGGTAGTCAGAATCAGGACATTGGAAATCGGAAGCGGAATGCCAAAGATTTGTGTTCCGGTTGTAGGAAAGACGGAAAAAGAAATATTAGAGGGCGCAGAGCGGGCGAAGGCTGCAAAACCGGATCTGGTGGAATTTCGTGTGGACTGGTATGAAGAAGTTCCAGACAGTAAAAAAGTAGTCGCACTGTTAGAAAAGCTTCGCAAATGTTTGGGAGAACTTCCGGTTTTATTTACCTTCCGAAGCAGCAGGGAAGGTGGAGAAGCTGCCTTAAGCGACGGAGCATATCAAAGCTTAAATGAAGCTGCAATTGCATCCGGCTTTGTGGACTGCGTGGATGTGGAATTATTTTCCGGGGATGCTGTTGTAAAGGCAGTAGTAGCGGCAGCACATAGCAATAATGTAAAAGTCATTGCATCCAATCATGATTTTGAAAAAACACCGGCAGCAGAAGAACTCCTTGCCAGACTTCAGAAAATGGAAGCACTTGGCGCAGATATTCCAAAGATTGCCGTTATGCCACAAAGCAGCAAGGATGTTTTAACACTGCTTACGGTAACGGAAAGCTGGAAGGAAACAGGGAAGGCACCTGTTATTACCATGTCTATGGCAGGAGAGGGCTTAATCAGCCGTCTTTGCGGAGAAATCTTTGGCTCGGCAGTTACCTTTGGCGCAGCCGGAAAGAGCAGCGCACCGGGACAGATAGATGCAGAAGAACTGCGGCGGATATTGGAAATCATACATCAGAATAGCAATAGACAGTAAAAATAATAGAGAAGAATTTCAATCGATATTTGGAATCATACATATGGAAAGGAATTAGAAAATGGCAGAGAATATTTTTCTGATTGGATTTATGGGAGCCGGAAAAAGCACCATAGCAAAAGTATTAAAAGAGAAATTAAATGTTCCTCTTTGCGAAATGGATGAAATGATTGCAGAGCAGCAGAAAATGGCTATCTCTGACATTTTTGCACAGTATGGTGAAACATATTTCAGAGATTTGGAGACACAGCTTGTAAAAGATATTTCAGAAAAAGACGGTGTCATCGTATCCTGCGGTGGCGGTGCAGTGCTGCGGGAAGAAAATGTATCTTTTATGAAAGAAAATGGCAGAATCGTTCTGTTATCTGCTACACCGGAAACCATTTATGAGAGAGTCCGCTACAGCAAGGACCGCCCGATTTTAAACGGCCATATGAATGTGGAGTACATCCGTGAACTGATGGAAAAACGCCGCAGCCGTTATGAAAGTGTTGCAGACCTTGCGGTGGCAACAGACGGCAGGAGTGCAGAGACAATCGCAGATGAGATTATTGCAAAGTTAAGAGAAGCATAATGGAAATGAGAGAGTATATAGAAGCAATCGCAGAAAGCTGCAGGAAGCTGATTATCAGTAAGCCTGCCACAAAGCAGGAAGAGTATCGTAAAATTATCGTACAGAAAAAGGAAGCCTTTTTCCAGATGGAAAAATATACGGACAAGCAGGTATTTCATGAGAATCTATCTGTAGAAGAATTAGAGACAGCATTGGAAGAACTGATGCAGAATCATTTTCGCCAGCTCAATGGATTTGATATAGAAGCAGAGCATATTCTTCTGGTATCCAAAAAAGGAGTGCCGTCTTATAAAAAGAAAAAACTGCAGAATGCAGTAAATGAGACTGCAACCCATAACCGGAAGAAAAATTATCTCTTAGAAGAAGGTAAGGTCATTCCGCCGTTGGTGGATATGGGAATTTTTACTGCAGAGGGCAAAATCGTCCGCACCATGTATGATAAGTTTAAGCAGATTAACCGTTTTGTTGAAATCATCGATGATTATGTGAAGGATTGCAAAAAGGAGAAGCTTCATATCATTGATTTCGGCTGCGGTAAGTCCTATCTTACTTTTATTATGTACTACTACTTTACGGAAGTGCGCAGGATTCCGGTAGAGATTGTAGGACTGGATTTAAAGAAAGATGTTATAGAAAAATGTAATCAGGCAGCAAAAAAATACGGATATGACACCCTGCATTTTGAACTGGGAGATATCAATGGCTACAAAGCACCGTTTCCGGTGGATATTGTAGTATCTTTGCATGCCTGCGATACCGCAACGGATTTTGCCTTATACAATGCTATCAGCTGGGATGCGGAAATGATTTTCTCCGTGCCATGCTGCCAGCATGAATTAAATGAGCAGATGGAGAGCGAAAAGCTGCATCTGATGACCCGTTATGGCATTATCAAAGAGCGTTTTGCAGCACTGACAACGGATGCAATCCGTGCCAACCTCTTAGAGTGCTGCGGATACAAGAGCCAGGTCTTAGAATTTGTGGATTTGTCCCATACGCCAAAGAATCTTCTGATCCGGGCGAGAAAGGCAAAAATTTCAAAGGAGCATAAGCAGAAGCTTTTAAAAGAAGTGGATGCCATGTGCAAAGAATTCCAGCTAAAACCGTTACTCTACGGATTACTGCAAGTGGATGAAGGGAGAAATACGGATGCATTCAGAACAGGAAAATAATAGTTTCCCGGCAGAGTTTTTAGAGAGAATGAAAGAAATGTTAGGGGAAGAGTATCATGCATTTTTCGAAAGCTTAGGGCAGGAGCGGCAGCAGTCGTTCCGGATTAATACAGAGAAAACCAGTGTATCAGAATTTTTACAACAGACAGATTGGAAGCTAAAACCGGTTCCATGGTGTGAGACCGGTTTTTACTATGGAAAAGAGATTCGTCCGGGAAAACATCCTTATCACAATGCCGGTGTGTATTATATTCAGGAGCCGTCGGCAATGGTACCGGCAGAATGTCTTAAGGCACAGCCGGGGGATATCATTTTAGACCTCTGTGCAGCTCCCGGTGGAAAGAGTACCCAGATTGCGGCAGCTATGAAAGGGGAAGGAATCTTAATCTGTAATGAGATTCATCCGGCGAGAGCGAAGATTTTATCTGAAAATATTGAGCGGATGGGAATTAAAAATGCATTGGTATTAAATGAGACACCGGAGCAGCTGGCAGAGCATTTTCCGGTCTGCTTTGATAAAATCATGGTGGATGCACCATGTTCCGGGGAAGGCATGTTCCGGAAGAATGAAGAGGCCGGAAATGAGTGGAGCCTTGACAATGTGAAACTGTGTGCCGACCGGCAGGACGGCATCTTAGACTGTGCGTATGAGATGTTAAGACCCGGCGGCAGGATGGTATATTCCACCTGCACCTTTGCACCGGAAGAGGATGAAGGGAGCGTGCACCGTTTCTTAGAACGTCATCCGGACTGCCAGATTGCAGAAGGAATTGACAGTGAAGGCTTTATTCATGACAAAGAAGGCTGCATCCGACTGTTTCCGCATAAAATCGAAGGCGAAGGACATTTTGCTGCAGTGATAACGAAAGCAGGCGAAGGTTATGGCGGCTTTGGACTGACGGAAAAGGGCATAAAAGAAAAAGACTGCCCGGAATATCTTTCTTTTGTAAAAGAGAATTTAAAAGAAAAACCTCAGGGAGCAGTGCTTAAATTTGGAGAGCAGCTCTATCTGATGCCGGAAGGATTTCCTGCTTTAAAGGGGCTGAAGGTATTACGGCCGGGACTGCATCTTGGCACCTTAAAAAAGAACCGTTTTGAACCATCCCATGCACTGGCACTTGCCATGCAGCCACAAGAGGCATTTCATGTTGCCATGCTTTCTTCTGGCAGTCAGGAAATCAGACAGTATCTGATGGGACAGACTTTTTCATGGGGAGGAGAAAAGGGCTGGTATTTAATCTGCGTAGATGGCTACAGCATCGGCTGGGGCAAGCTGGCAGGTGGAATCATGAAGAATCATTATCCGAAAGGGCTTCGTATGGTGGATATTATCTGAAAAGAGAGAATCTGAAAAAAGCTGCTTAAAATAAAACAAAATTAAGGAAATATTAATAAACACCGAATATCTGCTTGTGATTTAAAGGAAAATCGAATATGATTATTAAGTCGGAAAAAATAGAAAGTTAGAAAATTATGTGTGAAGAGACAAAGTTGGGAAAATTTTATCAAAAATACATAGCAAAATGGATACCATCATACGGACCACTGCCATTGGCATGGTGTGCCATTTTTAATACCATTATTTATTGGGGCACCCAGAGGCTGATGGCAAATGCAAAGCATTATGACCTGACCAGCAATCTGGACAGGAGCATTCCTTTTGTAAAAGAGTGGATTATTCTGTATGTTTTATTTTTTGCATTCAGTATAATCAATTATATTCTGGTATCGAGAGAAGATAAGGAAACATTTTTCCGTTTTGCAACAGCGGATATGTTGTCAAGAGTAATCTGCTGTATCTTCTTTATATTGCTTCCAACCACGAATATCAGACCGGAAGTGACAGGGCATGATTTCTGCAGCTGGCTGGTGCGTTTTATCTATGCATCGGATGCACCGACGAATCTCTTTCCATCCATCCATTGTCTGGTAAGCTGGTTCTGCTTCATCGGAGTAAGAAAGAGCCGTAAGATACCGGGCTGGTACAAAGGATGTTCTTTTGTGATGGCAGCATTAATTTGTGCATCCACCCAGTTTACCAAACAGCATTATATGATTGATCTGGTAGCAGGCATTTTTCTGGCAGAATTCTGCTGGTTTGTATCAAAGCATACCGGAATGTACCGTCCGGTAATGAAAGTTTTTGATAAAATCGGAAGAAAGATATTCGGGGTGAAGCATTATGATGAGTAAGAAAAAAGGAATACTGAATGCAGTTTTTCTTATTACCGTATTTGCAATTACCATATATGCAATCTTTCATGGACAGGATTTAGGTGAATTGTTCGGCTATATCCGGAATACGGATTACCGGTACTGGCTTGTTGCGGTGGTCTGCGTGATATTCTTTATCTGCAGTGAATCTGTTATCATATATTATATGATGCGAAGCATCCGGCAGAAGATAAAACTTATGCATTGTTTCCTGTATTCCTTTGTTGGATTCTTTTTCAGCTGTATTACACCATCGGCAACCGGAGGACAGCCGGCACAGATTTATTATATGAAAAAGGATAAGCTGTCCATACCGGTATCGACACTGGTTTTAATGATTGTAACCATTACCTATAAGCTGGTACTTGTGGTACTCGGCACATTGGTTGTAATCATTCGTCCGGCACAGCTTATGCATTATCTTGAACCTGTGCTGGGATGGTGTTATCTGGGACTTTTATTAAATGTCTTTTGTGTGGCATTTATGATGTTTCTGGTTTTCCATCCGACACTGGCAGCTAATATGATGGATGCCATCATAAGAGGGCTTGGTAAAATTCATCTGATGAAACGTACTGAGTATTACCGGGAAAAAATGGCGAATGCCATGAAGCAGTATCAGGATGTGGCAGGATATTTCCGTACCCATAAATTGGTCGTAACCAATGTATTTTTGATTACCGTAGTACAAAGACTGTTACTCTTTTTTGTAACATATCTGACCTGCCGTTCCTTCGGAATCGATGGAACAGGGATGGTAACCATTGTTGTATTACAGGGAATGATTTCCGTTGCGGTGGATATGCTTCCGTTACCGGGAGGAATGGGAATCAGTGAATCACTGTTTTTATCTATTTTTGCACCAATCTGCGGCACACTGACATTGCCGGCGATGGTGGTAAGCAGGGGACTCAGTTATTACACAGAATTGATTTTAAGCGCAGTTATGACAGCCGTAGCACATTTTACGATAGGAAGACCGCGTAAACAGAAGAGAGAAGAAAGGTAGAAGGAAAATGATAGGTTTTTATGATTATACAGTAGTACTTACATATATTAGTCTGATGTGTTCTGTTTTTGGAATTACTCAGGCAATTGGAGGACATTACAGAACAGCGATTATCTGTCTGGCATTATCCGGATTATTTGATATGTTTGATGGAAAGATTGCAAGAACCAAAAAGAACCGTACTGATGATGAAAAATTATTTGGCGTTCAGATTGATTCCCTTTGCGATGTAGTCTGCTTTGGTGCGTTCCCGGCAGTAATCTGTTATGTGCTTGGTGTAAGAGGTATTCTTGGAACTATTGTTCTGGCATATTATTGTGTCTGCTCCGTGATTCGACTCGGATTCTTCAATGTGTTGGAAACCAACCGCCAGAGAGTAGAAGAGGGTGCCAATAAATATTATCACGGACTGCCGATTACAACGATGGCAATCGTACTGCCACTGGCATTTATGCTGAACTTTGTAATTGCGGAGCGTGAATTCAGTGTGTTACTACTCTTTGTTTTGGCAGTAGTTGGCACATTATTCATTGTAGATTTTAAATTGAGAAAGCCATCTAATGCATTTCTTGCAGTTTTGGTTATCCTTGTGGCATGTGCAGTAATTGCAATCTTCTTATTCTCAAAATATCATATTTCACTGTGCTTTCCGGGACTGGAGAATTCCATTTTAGACCGTCTGATGAGGTAGAAATTGTGTAACATTTCCTGTGATGAGGAAAAATGAGGAGGAAACGAAGATGCGTTGTGTAGATCGGAAGGGAAATGAAATTGGTGAGAATGCAGCACAGGGCAGAGTGTTAAAGGCATTGTATGAGACTGCTGCCGGAAGAATTTTACTTGGAATTTTAGTGAAACCTTTTTTGTTTCCAAAGCAGGTGGATTCCTTTTGAACCAGCCGGTATCAAAGGCTGCAATTGCACCATTTATAAAAAAGAATCATATAGATATGACAGATTATGAGGAACGGGAATACCGTTCCTATAATGATTTTTTCACCAGGAAAGTCAAGCCGGGACACCGGAAATTTGACAGTGTTAAGGAGAATTTCTGTGCACCCTGCGACAGCAGGCTCAGCATATATCCCATTACAGCAGAGGGAAAAGTCCGCGTCAAGGATACGGAATATACCATGGAGAGTCTTTTCCGCAGCAGGAAAATCGCCCGTCATTATGAGGGCGGAACCCTTTGTATTTTCCGTCTGACGGTAGATGATTATCATCATTACAGCTTTGTGGATGATGGCAGAATGGGGTACATCTATAGGATTCCGGGTGTTTTCATACGGTAAATCCGCTGGCGGGAGAAATATATCCGATTTATAAGGAAAATACCAGAGAATTTTCTGTGCTGAAAAGTCAGCATTTTGGCAATATTTTAATGATGGAAGTGGGCGCACTTATGGTAGGCAGAATCTGTAATGAGAAAGAAAACTGCCCGGTGCACCGTGGAGAAGAAAAAGGTAAATTTGAATTTGGCGGTTCTACGATAATTTTGTGCCTGGAAAAAGACAGGGTAGAACTGGACGCAGATATTGTGTATAATTCCAATAAAGGAGTCGAGACGAAAGTCCGGCAGGGGGAAAAGATTGGAAGGATGTCAGAATGGAAGCGCATGAAGTATTAGAACAGGTGAAAAGCGGAAAGATGACTGTAGAAGAAGCGGAGCAGTTTTTTAAAAGGGAACCGTTTGAAGAGATGGGCTATGCAAAGATAGACAGCCATCGGAAAATGCGTTCCGGTTTTGCAGAAGTGGTATTCTGTCAGGGAAAACGGGATGAGTTTCTTCTTGAAATCTTTCAGAGAATATACAAGGATGAAGGCGAGGTCATGGGAACCAGGGCGTCTTTGGCACAGTATGAGCTGTTGCACAAGGAATTACCGCAGGTTACCTATGACCCTGTTTCTCATATATTAAAAATTGAAAAAAAGGATAAAAAACGCAGTGGACTGATAGCGGTATGTACGGCTGGAACGGCAGATATTGCAGTGGCAGAAGAGGCTGCGCAGACGGCAGAGTTTTTCGGAGCCAATGTGGAACGTATTTATGATGTGGGAGTCAGTGGAATTCACCGTCTCCTTTCACGGCTTGAGGTAATTCAGAAAGCCAACTGTGTTGTTGCAGTGGCTGGCATGGAAGGAGCACTGGCAAGTGTTTTAGGCGGACTGGTAAGCAGGCCGGTAATCGGTGTACCAACCTCCGTAGGCTATGGAGCGAATATGGGAGGCATTTCTGCATTGCTTACCATGATTAATTCCTGTGCCAATGGTGTTGCAGTGGTAAATATTGATAATGGTTATGGTGCAGGTTATCTTGCAACACAGATAAACAGACTGGGGGTGCATGATGAAGAAGCGTAGTTTATATCTGGACTGCCATACTGGAATCAGTGGTGATATGGTAGTGGCAGCTTTATTGGATGCAGGAGCAGACAGGGAAGTCTTAGAAACTGTTTTAAGGAGCATTCCGGTATCTGGCTTTGGGATTGCAATCAGCAGAGTACAAAAGGCGGCCCTGTCGGCATGTGATTTTAAGGTCATCTTAGATGCCGCCCATGAGAATCATGATCATGATATGAAGTATTTATATGGGAAGGAAGAATCGCACGCACATGGAGGGCATTTCCATTCGGAAGAATCACATACCTATGGAGAGCATTCCCATTCGGAAGAATCATACACCCATGGGGAACATCATCATCACGAACACCGCGGTCTGACGGAAATTTATTCCATCATCGATGGCACGAATATGCTTGATAGTGCCAGGACACTTGCTAAGAAAATATTTAGGATTTTAGCAGAAGCGGAAGCAAAAGCCCATGGTGTTCCGGTGGAAGAAGTACATTTTCATGAAGTGGGAGCCTTGGATTCAATCGTAGATATTATTGCAGCGGCAGTTTGTGTTGATAATCTTGGAGTAGATGAGGTCATTATTCCTGCCCTGTGGGAAGGGGAAGGAACGGTGCGCTGTCAGCATGGAATCCTGCCGGTTCCGGTTCCGGCAGTGACTAACATAGTGATGGAATATGGAATCCTGCTTGGAAAAATCGGTGAACCGGGAGAATATGTGACTCCGACAGGGGCTGCAATTGCAGCGGCTATCTGTACGTCAAGAGAGCTGCCGGAATGTTACCGGATTGTGGGAAACGGACTGGGCGCCGGAAAGCGGGACTATAAGCGGCCGGGACTGCTCCGGGCATTGTTGCTGGAAACAGAAGAACCGGTCTATGAAAGTGATTCTATTTTAAAACTGGAATGTAATATCGATGACTGTACCGGGGAAGCACTGGGCTATGCTATGGAGCTTTTGCTGGAAAATGGCGCAAGAGATGTCCATTATATACCGGTCTATATGAAGAAAAACCGCCCGGCATATCAGTTGACAGTAATCTGCAAGAAAGAAGACCGGGAAAAATTAGAAGCAATTATATTTCGTGAGACAACAACCATTGGAATCCGCTATGTAGAAATGGTGCGGACGATTCTGCCAAGAAGGACAGAAAAACGGCAGACCTCCTATGGTGAGGTGGCGGTTAAAATATGTGAGGGTGAAGGAGAAGTGCGTATTACTCCGGAGTATGAATACATCCGGGAGGTATGCAGAGAGAGAGGACTTCCTTTTCAGAAGGTATATGATGATGTATTGCAGGAGTTGAAATAAGGATATGAAAAGGATGAGGTTAAAAGGATGCATACAAAAACAGATTTATTAAAGGGTAATATTTTAAAATCTTTGATTTTATTTGCAATTCCACTTATTATTTCCAATTTATTTCAGCAGCTCTATAATGCGGCAGATACCATGATAGTAGGCCATTTTCTGGGTGATGAATCGCTGGCAGCAATCGGTGCATGTGCAGCGGTTTATGAACTGCTGGTAGGATTTGCACTGGGGTTTGGAAATGGACTTAGCATGGTAGTGGCAAGAAGCTTTGGTGTAGGAGATAAAGACTTGTTAAAGCGTGCAGTTGCAGGCTCTTTGGTAATTGGAGCAGCGGTGACGGTTGGTGTAATGCTGATTGCACAGATTGGACTTCGTCCGCTTCTGGTCTTGTTACATACACCATCAGAAATCATTGAGGAATCCTATTCTTATATTTATATTGTAACAATCTGTGTTGGAGTAATGTTTGCATATAATCTGTTGTCCGGATTGCTTCGTTCAATTGGAAACAGTTTTATGCCGCTGGCATTTCTGATTATTTCGTCCGTTATCAATATTGTACTGGATGTTCTTTTTATTACACAGTTTCAGATGGGAATCCGCGGTGCAGCAGTGGCAACGGTGGTAGCACAGGGAATTTCTGCAGTATTATGTGCCATTTATATTATGAAAAAATGTAAGATTTTAATACCGGCACGGGAGCATTTTAAAGTAGATAGACCACTTTACCGGGAACTGACAGGCCAGGGGCTTTCCATGGGCTTTATGTTAGCTATTGTATCTACAGGAACAGTAATCCTGCAATATGCTATCAATCAGCTGGGTTATCTGATTATTGCTGGACATACAGCAGCACGAAAATTAAACAGTTTTTGTTCGTTGCCATTAATGCCACTGGCAATGGCAACAGCAACCTTTGTATCCCAGAACCGGGGAGCAAACCAGCGTGACCGTATCCTTAAGGTAGTACGGTATGCCATGATACTATCTGTTGGCTGGGCAGTATTTATTACCGTTATGGTTGCATTTGCCGCACCTTCCCTGATTGCATTGCTCTCCGGCTCATCCGAAAGTGTAGTTCTTGAAAATGGTGTCAGATATATCCGCTGGAATACACCGTTTTATTCGGTTCTTGGAATTCTGCTGGTACTTCGAAATGTGTTACAGGGACTTGGTAAAAAGGTAGTGCCACTGGTTTCAAGCATGATAGAGATGGTAGGAAAAATTGCATTTGTTCTATTGTTTATCCCAATCTTGAAATATTTTGGTGTAATTATCTGTGAGCCGGTTATCTGGTGCCTGATGTGTATACAGCTTGTCATATCTTATTACAGAGACCCGTATATCCGTGGAAAGGAAGAAAAGAAATGAAGCTTGGAATCGTAGGAACAGGAACTATCGTAGAAGAAGTACTTCCGGTATTGCAGCAGGTAAAAGGGCTTTCCTGCTATGGAATTTGTGGAACAAAGCGCAGTGAAGCAAAAGCAGAAAAATTAAAAGAACAGTATCAGATGCAGCTTGCTGTAAGTGATTATGAAAAGCTTCTGGATTCGGAAATTGATACTGTCTATATTGCTGTGCCAAATCTTTTACATTTTGAAATGGCAAAAGAAGCAGTTCTTCGTGGAAAACATGTTATTGTAGAAAAACCCATGACAGCCAATGAAAGACAGGCAGAGGAGCTTTGTGCCCTTGCAAAGAAGCAGGGAGTATTTTTATTTGAAGCTATTACCACACGGTATCAGTCGAACTATCAGTTTATCAAAGAGCAGTTACCGACGATTGGCAAAATTAAAATGGCAGTCTGCAATTTCAGCCAATATTCCAGAAAATATGACCGTTTCCAGAATGGAGAAAACATTCCTGTTTTTGATGCAAAGCAGGCAGGTGGAGCTTTGATGGATTTAAACTTATATAATATCCAGTATTTAGAAGGCTTGTTTGGAGAACCGCAGTCTGTGCATTATACCGCAAACATGGAAAAAGGAATTGACACCAGCGGTGTTGCAATTTTATCTTATCCCGGCTTTCAGGCAGTTGCAATAGGCGCAAAGGACTGTCAGGGACAGCCGGAATATCGCATTGAAGGAAGCGAAGGCTACATTGCCCAGAACAGCCCGTGTAATGTCTGCGGCGCAGTGACCATCCATTACCGGGATGGAAGAGAGGTATCCTATGATGGAAATGGAGATGCACACCGGATGTATGCAGAGTTTGTTTCCTTTGTAAATGAGATAGCATCAAAGGACACTGCAACCTGCTACGAAATGCTCGACCACAGCCTTGCGGTCAGCCGGATACTGACCCGGGCAAGAGCGGATGCCGGAATTGTATTTCCGTGTGATGAAAATTAGTCAAGTATGATTTAGTCAATCGTACTTGACTAAATTGTATTTGATGAAGGTAATCCTTCCATCTCCACACTATCTCCATATCTATGTAATAAGATGTAACAAGTTCGTAACAACTTGCGAATGATTACATAGGAAATTGCGAGAAGAGAAATTATTTGAATTTATTTTAGAAAATGAACAATAGCCAGACAGTCCGGCAAAGTGCGAAGGCATTTTCATGGCTGTTAGGGGCACTTGGAATTTCGTATGGGAACAGGCAACGCCGGTACATGGAAGTACCGGCGAGGCGCAGATGAACATGGATGTGAATTTGCACCGCTTGCCGGATAAAAAGAATACAATCCGAAATTCTTAGGGCCCCTTGCAGACATGATGCGGTCTTTGCATTTGCCGGACTGCCCGGCTATTTCATTCATTTATTAAAAACAAAATATCTCTTCTGCAATACCTGATGATTACATAGGTAAGGAGACAGATATGAAATACAAAACAGTAAAAAAATTATGGCTTGCAGCCGCAATCCTGACAACCACAACTTCATTATGGACCAATGTCAATGCCATGGAGACACCAGCTGCATCCGGTGCAGGCGTAATCCGGGCACTGAATGAGCAGCGCATTTTATCTGAGCAGTATGCACTGCAGCAGATACAGACAGGAGCTGGTGAACTGGCAGAAGGTGAAGCAGCAGGCGAAGCAGAAATAAATGATGTGGCAGAACTTTCACTTGAAAATGCAGAAGAGGAAATGCCGGTAGCAGACCAGCCGGAACTTGCGGTTGCAATCGCACCGAACTATGTGAATATTCGAAAAGAACCGTCTACAGAAGGAGAAGTGCTTGGAAAACTTTACCGTAATACGGTAGGTGTGATAGAGGCAGCAGAAGAGGGCTGGTATTATATTACTTCCGGTTCAGTCAGCGGATATGTCAGTGCAGAATATGTCTGTGTGGGAGAAGAAGCGAGAGCACTTGCGGAAGAAATTGGCACACAGCTTGCCCGGGTAACTACAACAACTTTAAAAGTGCGTACGGAAGCATCCACAGAGGCTGCCGTATTAGGACTGGTACCGGGAGGCGATATACTAACGGTGACAGAGACACTGGATGGCTGGTTAAAGGTTGATGCAGAGGAAGGGGAGGGCTATGTAGCAGCAGATTATGTAGAAACCTATACGGAATATCCCCATGCAGAATCCATTCAGGAAGAAGCAGAACGGTTAGCAAGAGAAGAAGCCGCAAGAAGAGCGGCACAGGAAGCAGAAGCCAGAAGAAAAGCGGCAGAGCAGCAGGCAGCAGCACAAAAGAAGGCAGCAGCGAAGCAGAGCACCAATCATGCAACAGCAGGGAATGCAACATCTAAAGCTTCAACATCTGGAAATGCTGCATCCGGAAACAGCGGAACAGGGGCGTCTGCATCTGATGCCAGTTTAGGCAGGCAGATTGCAGATTATGGATTGCAGTTTGTAGGAAATCCATATGTATATGGTGGAACCAGTCTTACAAATGGGGCGGATTGTTCCGGCTTTGTGCAGAGTGTATATAGGAATTTTGGAATTAATCTGCCAAGAACCTCCGGTGAGCAGGGAGCCTGCGGAAGCGCAGTGGCATCTTTGGCAGAGGCACAGCCGGGAGATTTAATCTGGTATTCCGGTCATATCGGAATCTATATCGGAAACGGACAGATTGTGCATGCAAGCTCAGCAAAGACCGGAATTAAAGTATCAAATGCAGGCTACCGGACGATTCTTTCTATCCGAAGAATTGTATAAAGAGAATAAAAATTTTTATCCGTGGAGATACTGACTACAATAGAAAAGAGTATAAATTAGTAGAAAAGATTGTAGCAGGAAGGATAGAAGATATATGGGAACAAAGGGAACCATTATCATTCAGGAGTCAGAAGGAAGGATGCCCCAGGAACTCTGCCAGCAGCTTTTAGAAGAGGGCTACCGCATTGTATACGAAGAAGACAGGCGGGCAGGAAGTCAGATTGAAATTGGAACGGCCTGTATCTTAGAAGTAGACAATCATTGTATCAGAAGAGGCAGGAAAAAGATTCATCTGACACCTAATGAATATAAAATTTTATATACCATGGTGAAATCTCCCCACCGGGTATATAGCAGAAACCAGTTGATTACTTATGCGTTAGAGGATGCCTTTGATGGCTATGACAGAACCATAGATTCCTATATTAAGAGTATCCGGAAGAAAATTGAAAAGAATCCCAGACGGCCGCGTTATATCATAACGGTGCACGGAGTCGGATATAAATATGTTCCATCAGACAGTGAGGGCACTCATGGAGAATAAGAGCCTGGAACAGAGGATGGAAACAGAACCGGTGCATCGTGTGATTTTGTCACTGGCGGCACCTACGGTACTTAGTATGCTGGTAATTTCTGCTTACAGTATCGTGGATACCTTCTTTGTAACAAGACTTGGCAGCAGGGCAACCGGAGCGGTCGGAATTACATTTGCACTGGTGGCATGGATACAGGCAGTGGGCTATACTGTTGGCATGGGAGCGGGAAGCCTTGTTTCAAGGCTCCTTGGAAAGAAAAAGAAAAAAGAGCAGGCAGAGCAGATTGCAATTTCGGCAATTATGTCAGGGCTGCTGCTTGGACTTATAAGTCTGGGGGCAGGTCTGATTTTTTTGACACCTTTGCTGAAGCTTTCCGGTGCAACAACAGAGCTGCTTCCATATGCAAGGGAATATGCCCTCTTTGTATTGCTGTCGGCACCCTTTACCATAGAGACACTGGTACTTGGTACGCTTCTTCGGGCACAAGGCAGGGCGAAAGCATCCATGGCAGGAATGGTAACCGGTGGAATTCTTGATATTATACTGACACCGGTGTTTCTGTTTGTCTTAAATCTTGGAGTAAAAGGAGCCGCATTAGCGGCATTTATCGGACAGGCAGTGGCAGCGATGGTACTGGGAGGCTGTTTCTGGCATGGCAGAATGAAACTGAATGGAAAGAAACAAAGTAAAAATTTTTTTTTAAAATAAAGGACTATGGTAGCATTATAAAAATGGTCTGCCGTCGCTTTGCAGGCAGGGATTTGCCAGCGTGGCAGCTGTATTGTTAAACCGGCAGGCGGTAGGATATGGAGATGCGGCAGTAGCAGCAATGTCTGTAGACGGACGGTTATTTATGGTATTTTTCAGCCTTTTTATCGGATATGGTCAGGGCTTTCAGCCGGTGGCAGGGTATCAGTTTGGAGCTGAAAATAAAAAGAAAGTTAAAACAGGCATTTATTTTTACTTTATGGAGCAGCATCATAGCGGCGGCAGGAATCGGTCTGGCAGGATTCCTTTTCGCACCGATGACCATGAGCTTCTTTTTAAAAGAAGATATGGCAGCACGAATCGGCATTTTTACTTTTCGAAGCCAGTGCCTGATTTTTCCGCTGATTCCCATAGGAATTTTAAGTAATATGCTGTTTCAGGGAATCGGGCAGCAGGGAAGGCGGCATTTCTATCAGCGTGCCGTCAGGAATTGTATTTCTTCCGTTGATTTTCCTTCTACCGGAATGGATCGGGCTGGCGGGAGTGGAGATTGTGCAGGCGTTGTCAGATGGGCTGACTGCAATCATCAGCATTCCATTTGTGTTTTGTTATTTCCAAAAGAGTGAGAAAAAAAGAACAAAAAAAAAGACCAGTGACGGAAAGCGGCGGCTATGAAGCGCCGTTTGGTCAACTGGTCTACTGAACCATTTCTACCAGATAAGCTAACATGGTAACAGGTTCTTTCTTCTGTGCTTTCATCTCTCTTACATATGCTTCGTATTTTGCTACGAACCTGGAAAGACCCAGCACTGCATCCTGCTCTAAGAACATACAAATCCCTCCTTATGCAATTTATTATCTGAACAAACCTCTTTGTTCGTTTAGTATTATATACTTACCTTTGGTAAATGTCAACAAAAAGATGTGAAAAAATTGTGTAAAATTACCATAAAAAAAGAAAATTAAGTTTTTGTTAATAAAATGTAAGGAACATTTGGTGTATGATGATAAGGAATGAAATAACAGATAACGCATATAGAGCAGATAAAAATAAATGAGACAGACCGGAAGAGGAAAGAGAAAAAACAGGAAGAAAAAAAATATACATATGAGAAACCACATACAGCAGCAGAATACCGGCGCAGAAGAAGACAGCAGCAGGTGCGGATTCAGAGAATGCTGCTGCTTTTAGAATTGCGCTTGTAGTAATTTTCATATTTGTATTAGGTGGGAAATTGCTCCGATGGATAAGGGGAAAACATTTGGCAGCAGCAGATGTGCCGGCAGCCATTACCAAAGTGGTAGAAAATCCGCCGGATTATGATGTGCAGCTTCTTACGATAAATGATTATTCCAGACCGGGACTTGCAATTGATCAGGTAAATGGCATTGTGGTGCATTATACTGCAAATCCGGGAACCACAGCACAGCAGAACCGTGATTATTTTGAAGGCTTAAAGGACAGCCATGAAACACATGCCAGCAGTCATTTTGTCATCGGACTGGATGGTGAACTGATTCAATGCATCCCATGCAAAGAGATTTCCTATGCATCCAATGACAGGAACAATGATACTATTTCCATCGAATGCTGTATCCCGGACGATACCGGAAGATTCAACGATGCCACCTACCAAACATTAGTGCATCTGGTGGCATGGCTTTGTGGCAGATATGATCTGACCATGGATGATGTCATCCGTCATTATGACGTAACCGGAAAAAACTGTCCGAAATATTATGTGGAACATGAGGATGCCTGGAAACAGTTTAAGGTGGATGTGGCAGATTATATAGAAAAGAATGGAGTTGCCCCGGAAAATCTAAAAAATGACAAGGAGTAAGTCTTGCCAAAATTTCAAGTAATATTAAATCATTGATAGTGGAGAGACGAAAAGTCCACTGGTTGTAAGAAGGAAAAACATGTTAGAAGAGATTTGTAAGGCACTGACCGAAGAGACGAATATACGTGAAAATCTGATAGAATTAAAGAAAAGCATAAAAAATCAGGATGCATTGAAGGAATGGAAAGAATACCATGCAACGCATCCGGTTTTGTATGCTTTTTTGAGTTCCGAAGATGCTAAAATCCGGAAAAATGCAGCACTTATTCTGGGTGAGACAAATGAATCAGGGGCGGCAAAAGCACTGTTTGAGGCATACCAGAGGGAGAATACACGCTTTGTGAAAAGTTCTTATCTTACTGCAATGAATGGACTTGATATAGAGATTTATCAGGACGCATTCGGGAAGCGTTACAAGGAATTGTTAGCAGAAGTTCCGGCAGAAAGCGAAAAAAGAAGCACAGAACGGAAGAACTGCATGCTCTGGATAAATTGTTAGGTGGGCTGAACCAGAATAAGAAGCATCGTTTTACTGGATATGAAGAAGAGGTAGAAGTGCTTCTGACAACCAATCCTGCATATCGTGAGATTACGGCAGAACAGATAAAAAAAGATCGTCCGGTGCTGGTTCCGGCAGGTGTAAAAGTAAAGACAACACATCTCAGGGATGTGATAAAGATTCGTACTTTCCGGGAGATGCTGTTGCTATTGTCCGGGGGACACCGGATTGCTGCAGAACCGGAAGCGGTAGCAGAGGCATATGCAAAATCAAATCTTATGGAGTTATTAAACAGGCTGCATGAGGGCAATCCACCATTTCGCTTCCGCATGGAAGTAAGGGGCATTGCACCGGAAGAAAAAGGCAGCTTTATCCGGAAAGCGGCAGCAACATTAGAAGATTTAACCGGACATCAGCTGTTAAATACGGTAGATGGCTATGAAATAGAATTGCGGCTTACGAAGAATACGGATGGCACATTATATCCATCCTGTAAATTATTTACGATTCCAATGCGGAGATTTTCTTACCGGAAGGAAGCAGTTGCAGCATCCATTCATCCGGCAAATGCAGCATTATTTATGAAGCTGGCAGAACCTTATCTGAAAAAGGGTGCACAGGTATTAGATCCGTGCTGCGGAGTTGGTACCATGTTAATAGAACGTGACCTTCTGGTGCCGGCGGGAGATATGTACGGACTGGATATTTTTGGAGAGGCTGTGATAAAGGCAAGAGAGAATGCCAAAGCGGCAGGAAGGCAGATTAATTATATTAATCGTGATTTTTTTGATTTTACACATAAATACCTTTTTGATGAAATCATTTCCAATATGCCATTGAGAGGGAAGAAAACAAGAGAAGAACAGGATGCCTTTTACAGTCAGTTCTTTGATTGTGCAGGAAAATTCCTGAAAAATGGTGGTCATATGATTTTATATTCCAATGAGGGCGGCTTTGTAAAGAAACAGCTGCGGAGACATATGGAATATCGTCTATTAGACGAGTTCTGTATTCGGGAAAAAGAAGGTTTTTATTTATTTATAGTCGGTAAAAAGAGGTAACAAAAATGAAGCAGAAGTTGGACATGCAGGGGAGTAATGAGTTAATGTTTGGAGCGGAATTACTCGACGGAAGAGTGCTTCAGGGATTACAGGACCGTTTCTGTGCCTGCAATAATTTATATTGTGTATGCTTAAGCCAGATGCAGGGGTTGTGACCAAGGCATATGGTTCCAAGGAAGAACTGAATTATATTCATGAAAAAGTCGGTATGGCACGCCATATTGTGCTGCTGAACAGACTGATTACCTCTGAGATGGAAGATGTAGTGGAAGAACCTCTGGAAGAGGATTATTTGAAAATGAACGGTGTTGCAATCCGTGTAGGCGGTAAGATTGCAGCAATCTGGATTGTCATTGGTGTGCTTTCTGATATAGCCGCACCAGAACAGGAGATTCCGGAGAATATCCAGAAGACTACGACAAAGCAGTATTACAATTCACTTGATTTTTTAACCTATATATCCAAACAGTATTTTGCTACAAAGTTGGATGAGCTTCTGGCACAGGAAGCATTTGCCAAAAACAGGGAAATCCAGGAGCAGATTAAGACAGAATTACAGCGTACAGAGGTCATGACTTCTATCGTGAAAATGCTGGAGAGTGAAAATGGCTTTTCCAAAATTGCAGACGAAATTCTGACAGATGTATGCAATTATCTGAAAATCAGTAATGCAGCATTGCTCCGTATTAACCGGGATGGCGAGACTGCGGATATGATAAGTGAATGCTGTCTGGAGAAAGAGGATGCATTGATTGCAAAATGCCAGGGCATTTCCACTTCAGAATTTCCTTTTACCAATGGCAAGCCTTATATGATTTCAGCAGATTCCTTACTGCCGCCCGCATTTGCACAGTTTTTGAAAAATGGAATATTCAGGCGGCAATCAGCCTGCCAATAGAGATTAACGGGGAAGCTGCCATGTATTTATGCTTCTTTGAACTGCGGAAACGCCGTATCTGGGATGTTTCCGATATTAAATTTTTAAATGAAGTAAAACAGATTGTGCAGAGTATTTTGATTAAGCGGATTACAAAGAATTCGCTGGCAAGTTCTTATGCATCCTTAGAGGCAATCCTTGAAAATGTAGGCTGTGGAATCTGTGTAAGGGATATGCTTTCGGAGAAGATTCTTTATACGAACCAGCAGTTTCGCAGGTTATTTGCAGATGACCGGTTTGAAAAGCAGCAGGATGAGATTTTCCGTTCCGGTAATAAACGTTATGGAAACGGTAATTTTGTAGAATATTATTCCAAAGAGGATAACCGGTGAGATTTTAACAGAGATTAGAATATTTTCTCCAAGCCGTGGTTCTTAAAAGGTGGAGATTATTACTGTACCATGAGTATGGGGGTGGTATGTTTCCCGGATGACGGAGACAATGTACAGGAATTAATCAAAAAGCAGATATTGCTTTATACGAAGCAAAAAAGGGTGGCAAAAACCGTATAGAATTCTATGATGAAAATGTAGAGGCGACCTCCTTTAAGCGGCTTGATTTAGAGAAGAATATGCGTTATGCCACTACAAATTCCTGCCAGGAATTTGAGGTGTATTATCAGCCGATTGTGGATATTTCCAAACCGGGAGACCCATGTAGTGGAGCCGAGGCACTTATCCGTTGGAATTCCGAGGCAATGGGGATGATTTCCCCGTCTGAATTTATTCCACTGGCAGAATATTTAGGCCTTATCAATCCAATCGGAAGCTTTGCATTGAAAGAAGCCTGCCACCGTTGTAAATACTGGAATGACATGGGACATCCGGAGTATCATGTCAATGTAAATCTTTCGGTGGTACAGCTTTTACAGAATGATATGAAAGAAAAAGTCAGGGAAGTGTTGGAAGAGACAAAGATGGATCCGGCAAATCTTACCCTTGAAGTAACAGAGAGCCTTGCAATCAACGATATGAAGCGTATGAAGAAGATTCTTTCGGATATCAAGAGCCTTGGCGTAAAGGTTGCACTGGACGATTTTGGAACAGGTTATTCTTCCTTGAACCATATCCGTGAGCTGCCGATTGACATTATCAAGATAGACCGCTGCTTTATCATTGACATTGGAAAAGATGAGTATGCAGAGGCCTTTGTAAAGATGGTATCAGAACTGGCAGAAACCATCGGAGTACGGATTTGTGTAGAGGGGGTAGAGGAAACAGAACAGGTGGAGAAGCTCCGCAGCATGAAGGTGCAGTATATTCAGGGTTATTATTATGGCAAGCCAATGCGTGCAGAGGACTTTGAAAAGAAGTATCTGTAGAAATAAAAGAATGGGTAAAAAGCTGATGGAAGGAAAGCTTTTTACCCATTTTAAGTTTAGCAGTCTATCTCCAGTTCCACCGGACAATGGTCGGAACCGAGGACTTCCGTATGAATGGCAGCTCCCTTTAACTTCTCTTTTAAGGACTGGGAAATCAGAAAATAATCAATGCGCCATCCGGCATTCTTTTCCCTTGCGTGGAAACGGTAGGACCACCAGGAGTAGATGCCTTCCTGTTCCGGGTAGAAATAACGGAAGGTATCGATAAAACCATTCTCTAAAAGAACAGAGAATTTTTCCCGTTCTTCATCTGTAAATCCGGCATTTTTACGGTTGGTTTTCGGATTCTTCAAATCAATTTCTTTGTGGGCAACATTCAGGTCACCGCAGAAAATAACTGGTTTCTTTTCTTCTAATCCCTTTAAATACTGTAAAAAAGCATCTTCCCATTCCATACGGTAGGAAAGTCTTGCCAGTTCGCTCTGGGAGTTTGGCGTGTAGCAGGTGATGAGATAGTAGTTTTCATATTCTAATGTGATAACACGTCCTTCATCATCATGCTTTGGGATGCCAATGCCATAGCTTACAGAAAGAGGTTCCTTTTTGGTAAAGATGGCAGTGCCGGAATAGCCTTTTTTTCTTCGCATAATTCCAGTACTGGTAATAGCCCGGAAGGGAAAGGTCAATCTGTCCTTCCTGCAGTTTAGTCTCCTGAATACAGAATGCATCTGCATTGATTTCATGGAAGAAATCTAAAAATCCTTTATTGACACAGGCACGTAAGCCATTTACATTCCAGAAATAAATTTCATAGTGAGTCTCCTTTTTATTGATACATATCGGTGATTGCGAAAAAGCGGTGTTTTATTTGAAAAAGATCTGTATTCGAAGAATTGGTGGCTTATGTGAAGTGAAATGCCAGCAATTCTTAGCTGCATATTTTTCTTGATGGTAAACTGTCTTTCCGTTGCTTTGACCGGATGCCGTCACTGTCCGCCGGGTGCGGATGCCACATAATAACTGCAAGGGGCACTAAGAATTTCGAGGCATATTTTGTAAGGTCCGGCAACCGGCACAAATTCACATCCATGTTCATATGTGCCTCGCTGGCACTTCCCTGTGCCAGCGTTGCCAGATGCCGGACGAAATTCCAAGTGCCCCTAACAGCCATTAAAAGGCATCCGTACTCCGGCGGACAGTACCAGCATCTTGTCAAACATTGGAAAGACTGCTTTCTATCACAAAAGAAAAATATGCAGCTTAGAACTGCGGTATTTCATGTCAAAGCCACCGGTACTTCAAATACAGCCTTTTGAAATAATAATTTCTTTTCGCAATCACATATTTGTTTCATTATACCCATTAGACTGGATATTCTTCAAGAAAAATATTATACTATTTTTATATATAAAAATGCAACGTATTATGGAGTTATAAGCAAAGGAGGACATGCGATGTTAGAGAAGGTAGATTTAAACCGGAAGATGGGGAAAAAGGAATATAAGGAGTGGATGGACGATTTGCAGCCAAAGTTATCCTATCTGCAGAGAGCCTGTAAGGAACAGAAGATTCCGGTCATGATTGTATTTGAGGGATTTGGTGCAGCAGGAAAAGGAACATTGATTAATAAAATCATTGAGCCTTTAGACCCGAGGGGATTTTCCGTTTATGCTACTGCAGTGGAGACCAAGGAAGAGAAAATGCATCCGTTCCTGTGGCGTTTCTGGACGAAGATTCCATCCCAGGGAAGAATTGCAATTTTTGACAGAAGCTGGTACCGGAGAGTGTTGGTGGACCGCTTTGACGGTGTGACCACAAAGGAGCAGCTTGATTATGCATTTGGAGAAATCTGTTCCTTTGAAAAACAATTAACGGATGATGGTATGGTAATTATCAAATTGTTTGCAGATGTGTCAAAGAAGGAGCAGAAGAAGCGTTTTGATAAGCTTCTGGAAGATAAGAAGACTGCATGGCGGGTAACAAAGGACGATTTGGCGAGAAATAAGCATTATGAAGAATATCTTGCCATGAATGAAGAAATGCTGGAAAAGACGGATTCTGAATATGCACCGTGGCATATTTTAGAATGTACCGACCGGGAATATGCAGCAGCAAAGATGACGGAAATCGTAGTTTCTGTGTTGGAGCAGGCAATCGCAGATAAGAAAGCCGAACAGGAGAAGAGGGAGCAGGAGAAAACAAAGGCGCAGGAAATAAAACAGGAAAAGGATACTTTGCAGGAAGCAGGAGCCGCATCACAAAAGGAGCAGGTACTTAAGAGCTCCGTACTGGCTGGAGTTGACCTTTCAAAGAAGATGGAAAAAGAGGAGTACAAAAAAGAACTTGCACGTCTTCAGGCAAGACTTTCCGAGCTTCATAATGAACTTTATAAATACCGGATTCCGGTGGTGCTGGCATTTGAAGGCTGGGATGCCGGTGGAAAAGGCGGAGCCATCAAACGGCTGACCCAGGCATTGGATCCAAGGGGGTATCAGGTAAATCCGGTGGCAGCACCCAATGATGCAGAAAAAACACATCATTATCTGTGGCGTTTCTGGAAACAGTTTCCAAAGGATGGTCATGTGGCAATATTTGACCGTTCCTGGTATGGCCGCGTTATGGTTGAGAGAATCGAAGGCTTCTGTCAGGAAGAGGAATGGAAGCGTGCTTACCATGAGATGAACGAAATGGAAGAGCAGCTGGCGCATCATGGAACCATTGTTTTAAAATTCTGGATGCACATTGATAAGGATGAGCAGGAGCGTCGTTTTAAGGAGCGTATGGAAAACCCGGCAAAGCAGTGGAAGATTACCGATGAGGACTGGCGCAACCGCGAGAAATGGGATGCTTATGAAAAGGCAGTGGATGAAATGCTGATTCGTACCTCTACCACTTATGCACCATGGATTTTAGTAGAGGCAGACTGCAAGTATTATGCCAGAATTAAAGTGCTTCGTACGGTGGTAGAAGCAATTGAGAAGCGTCTGAAAGAAGAAAAAGAACGGAAATAATTACCACTTATTCCAAAGGCATTTACAGAAAAATGTGTTTGTGTATAATGAGTGACATACACCATGGCCGATACTTGGCGCAGCACTGCTTTTGTCCATAGGCTTTGATAGCATGAAAGTGTATTTTGATAATGCGATGATGCAGCAGCCACAGGCAACGATTTATCTGGATGCATCCTTTTCCGGCGTAACAATTATATATGAATAAGAAATAGCATAGAGAAAGCTGTCAGCAAAATTTTGCTGGCAGCTTTCTCTAATGTATTTTATGCCTGTGTGCCCGGAAGCCGGAGGCTTGATTTCATCAGCAGGGCTGCAATTGCGGCAGTGAGAATTTCCGTAATCCAGAAAGCATGGAATACGCACTGTGGACCAAAGGCTTTACAGAGAACAAATGCAAGCGGAATGATAAAAAGGATATAACGGAGCAGTGAAATAATTAAGGACTGTCCGCCCTTTGAAAGCCCTTCCAAAGCACCGGAGGCAGTAATGGATACGGTGGAAATCAGGAAACCACAGCAGATAATCCGAAGGGCATTGCTTCCCACGGAAATTGTGGTGGCATTGTCTGTAAACATTCCGATAAGGTAAGGTGATGCAGTAAAGCAGATAATCATACCAAGAAGCATAATGACACCGTTCATACAGAGGGTAAGATGATAGATTTTCTTCACACGCTTGATTTCACCGGCACCGTAATTGAAGCCCACCAGCGGACGCATCCCCTGGATAATTCCATTGGCAGGAAGGTAGAGGAAGGTCTGCAGTTTGTAATAGATTCCGACGACTACCACATAACACTGGTCATATGCGGCAAGGAGTCCGTTTAAAAATGAGATCAGTAAGGACGGCAGAGCCAGATTTAAGATGGCAGGAATGCCGATACCATATAATTTCAAATCAAGATGTTTGTCCCGGATAAGATATTTTCGACTAATCCGTACACTGATTGGGCGCAGAAAATAGGCAAAGAGATAAAAAATAAGAGTCAGCAGCTGTCCGATACCGGTGGCAAGGGCAGCTCCGCGCATTCCCATTTTCGGGAAGAAGCCAATTCCGAAAATCAAAAGCGGGTCTAAAATGATATTGGCAATACAGCCTAGCATCAGTCCAATCATGGAGACATTCATTCTGCCGACAGACTGAAAGACCTTTTCAAAGGTTAAATTCATCATAATAATGATACTGAATACAAATACAATATTTGCATATTCTACACCTGACTTAAGAACATTACTGTCGGTGGTAAAGCGGCTTAAAAACGTAGGAATCAGGGCAATGCTTCCAATCGTTAAAATGACACCATGCAAAATAGAAAAGAAGAATCCATGGGTTGCAGCAATATTGGCTTTTTCCCCTTCTTTTGCACCAAGGTGAAAAGAAATTAAAGCATTAATTCCTACACCAAATCCAATTGCCACAGCATTGATAAAATTCTGCACCGGATAGACCAGGGAAAGGGCAGTCATGGCATCTTCACTGATTTTAGCCACAAACAGACTGTCTATAATATTATAAAGAGAATTTACCAGCATGGAGATAACCATAGGAAGTGCCATGGTAGTCAGCAGTGGTAAAATCGGTTTTTCTTTCATAAAATCTTCATTCATAATAATTGCTCCTTTTTTTCTTTTTTCTCACTAATCCAAAGTGTGAGAAAGAACAAAGAATGTGCCTTGGCACATTCTCGCACCTGCGGCGGTCGCTTGCGACATCTACCTTATACGCCGCAGTGTGCATCCTCGCGGAGCGTTTTTTACTTTACAGGAAAGCAATTTCCTGTAAAGTAAAAAACGCCACACAATTATCACAAGGATAATTGTGTGGCGAAAAGATAGTCAGACTAGAAAAATCCACACCAGTTTTAGCGTTATGAAAATAGCATAAATCATAGGAAAAGTCAAGATAATATCATAGAGCGGAAGAAGATGGCTTGAATATGAATTGGAACATTCAATAGAAAGATGATTGACAAATACCCTATGGGGGTATAATATGAGTATACCGGTAGGGGGTATATGACTATCGGGAAATGTGTATTGGAATGTGAAGATAGAAGGGAGACTGACTATGGCAGAAGAAAAAGAGATGTGTCCATCCTGCTGCGAACGGAAGAAGCACAGACAGGAAGCAGAATATCAGGATTTATTAAAACGCTTGAACCGGATTGAAGGACAGGTGCGGGGTGTAAAGAAAATGTTGGAAGAAGACCGTTACTGTGTGGATATTTTAACGCAGGTGTCTGCAATTAATTCTGCACTGAACTCCTTTAATAAAGTGTTGTTAGCGGAGCATATCAAATCCTGTGTGGTGGATGACATCCGTGCCGGAAAGGAAGAAGCGGTGGATGAGCTTTGTGCGACCCTTCAGAAACTGATGAAATAGAGGAGGACAAAAGTGTGAAACAGGAACGTTATGAAGTCACAGGTATGACGTGTTCTGCATGCTCTTCCCGTGTGGAAAAGTGTGTGTCAAAGATTGACGGAGTGGAAAATGTATCCGTAAATCTGCTGACCAACAGTATGCAGGTGTCCTATGACGAGAATAAGGTCAATGAAGATATCATTGTATCAGAAGTAGAGAAGGCAGGTTATGGTGCTGCACTGGCAAATGCCGGAAATGAGAAACGTACCGGCAAAGGGAAAAGGATAAATAAGGCAGAGCAGGAAATTCGTGAGATGAAAATCCGTCTGATCTGGTCTGTTATTTTTCTGATTCCGATGATGTATATTTCCATGCACCATATGTTTTATGAATGGTTTGGAATTCCGGTACCGGGATTTATCAAGGCTGCATTTCACGGAGATGAGAATGCACTGGCATTATTGCACTGGTAAGCCGGTACAGCATGGATATTTATTTTGAGTCTGCAGGAATGATTCTGACTTTGATTACTGTTGGAAAATATTTAGAGAGCCGTTCCAAAGGAAAGACCAGTGAAGCTATTGAGAAGCTGATGGACTTGGCTCCGAAGCAGGCAAAGGTCTTAAGAGATGGCAAAGAAGTTACGGTTTCGGCAGAGGAACTGGTAAAAGGTGATTTGGTGCTGGTTCGTCCCGGTGAAACCGTTCCGGTGGACGGAGTGATTGAAGAGGGACAGTCAAGCCTCGATGAATCTGCCATTACAGGGAGAGCATTCCGGTATATAAGGAAGTGGGAGATACTGCAATTTCCGCAACGATTAACCAGAATGGTTTCTTGAAAATCCGTGCATCCAAGGTCGGGGAAGATACCACCATCAGCCAGATTATTCATCTGGTGCAAGAAGCTGGCTCCAGTAAAGCACCGATTGCCAAGATGGCAGATAAGATTGCAGGAGTATTTGTGCCGGTGGTTATTACAATTGCCGTGATTGCTGCAATCATCTGGCTCATCAGTGGGGCAACCTTTGAATTTGCACTTTCTATTGGAATTGCAGTGCTGGTTATTTCCTGTCCGTGTGCCCTTGGACTTGCGACACCGGTAGCTATTATGGTAGGAACCGGAAAAGGTGCAGAAAACGGAATCCTGATTAAGTCCGGCGAAGCGCTGTAAACGGCACACAGTATCGACACCGTAGTTATGGATAAGACCGGAACCATAACAGAAGGTAAGCCAAGAGTTACAGATGTGAGTGTTGGAACCACAGAATTAAACGAAAAAGAATTTGTGGCAATTGCAGCAGGCATTGAGCAGGGAAGCGGGCATCCGCTGGCACAGGCAATTCTGCAGTATGCGAAAGAGCAGGAGATTATGCCCCTTGCCATGAAGAATTTTAAGACAATTCTGGGCAGAGGAATTGAGGCAGAAGACGAAAATGCATCTTATTATGCGGGAAACGAAGCCTTTATGAAAGAAAAGGGAGTGTCATTGGATGACCTTGGAGATACTCTGGACAAGCTGGCAGAAGAAGGAAAGACTCCATTAATCTTTGCGAAAAATAACAGCCTTCTGGGTATCATTGCAGCAGCAGATGTGGAAAAGAAAACCAGCCGCTATGCCATTGAAGCATTCCGTAAGATGCACATTGAGGTAGTAATGCTGACCGGAGATCATAAACGTACCGCCGAAGCCATTCGTAAGAAGCTTGGAATTCCAAAAGTAATTGCAGAAGTATTGCCGGAGGATAAGGAACGGCATATTGCCAAACTGCAGCAGCAGGGACATAAGGTTGCGATGGTGGGAGACGGTATCAACGACGCGCCGGCACTGGCGAGGGCGGATGTCGGAATTGCGATCGGCGCAGGAACAGATGTGGCGATCGAAAGTGCAGATGCGGTACTGATGCGGAATGATCTGATGGATGCCGTAACAGCAATCCGGTTAAAGTAAAGCGGTTATCCGCAACATCAAGCAGAACCTGTTCTGGGCATTTTTCTATAACAGCATTGGAATTCCACTGGCAGCAGGCGCTTTATACCCGGCATTTCATATTAAATTAAATCCGATGTTCGGTGCAGCAGCAATGAGCTTAAGCAGCGTCTGTGTAGTATGCAATGCTCTCCGGTTAAAGCTTTTTAAACCGCAGCGATTAGAGCAGACAGCAGGAAATATGGCAGAACAGATAGCGGAAAAAGCAGCAGGAAGTCAGATAGAGCAGACAGCAGAAAAAGTGACAGATAATAATGAAAATGATAAGGAGGATAATAAAATGAAAGAAACACTTAAAATTGAAGGAATGATGTGAACACTGTAAGAAACATGTGGAAGAAGCATTAAATGCCATGGAAGGAGTAAAGGCAGCTGTCAACCTTGAGACAAAGAGTGCTGAAGTAACCATGGACAAAGAGATTCCGGATGCAGCATTTGCAGAAGTGATTGAAAAAGCAGCCAAGGCACATTCTTTTATTCTGCGAGTAGCGGAAAAACCACAGCACATGATGGACAGACAGGAGGAACAGTTTTTATGTGGTCATATGACAGTGTATTTTATCAGATTTCAACATTGGGATTTTGCGGGGCACCAACAGAAAATGATGGTGTTCTGGCTCATCGGATAAAGAAAGTGGAAGACTGGATTCCGCATATGGTAAAGCTTGAGTGGATGCAATATATTTCTGTCCGGTTTTTGAATCAGACCGTCACGGTTATGATACCAGGGATTATACAAAGTTAGATGTAAGACTTGGAACCAATGAGGACTTTAAAGAAGTATGTGGAAAATTACATGACAACAATATCAAAGTAGTGTTGGACGGAGTGTTTAACCATGTGGGAAGAGGCTTCTTTGCATTTCAGGATTTACTGAAAAACAGAGAGAATTCTCCATATAAGGACTGGTTCACAAATGTGAATTTTGGCTGGAATAATAATTATAACGACGGACTTTCCTATGAAGGCTGGGAAGGACATAATGAGCTGGTAAAACTGAATTTGCGGAATGAAGAAGTAATCCGGCATATCTTTTCAGCAGTAGAAGGATGGATAAAAGAATTTGATATTGACGGACTGCGGCTGGATGTTGCGTACAGTCTGGATATGGATTTTGTAAGAAGATTACGTCAGTTCGTAGATTCGAAAAAGGATGATTTTTATCTCCTGGGCGAGATGATTCATGGTGATTATAACCGTCTTTGGATGAACAGAATATGTTGCATAGTGTAACAAATTATCAGGCATATAAGGGAATGTGGTCCAGCTTTAATGACCGCAACCTCTTTTTGAAATCAATTATACCCTGGAGCAGCATTTCTGCGGAATGTATCAGGGCAGGCATCTTTTGAATTTCCCTGTGGATAATCATGATGTGAACCGTCTGGCAATGCACTTTAAAGGAAAAAAGAACATCTTCCACTGGTATATGCAATGCTGTTTGCAATTCCTGGCATCCCATGTGGCACCAAAAGAAACTATGGAAGTGTGGCAGGTTCCTGTGGCTTGCAGTAGCAATTGCCGGAAAACTGAAAGCAGTAATTGGAAGTATGGATAAGATTGCGGATGGAAGCCTTTCAGTTAGAAGAACCAAAACATAATGAAAAAAATGATGAAATCAGCAAATTGTTAGGCTTTTTTTCAATGATATGGTAAGAAGCTTTGCACAGATTGTGACCGGAATCCGTAGAGCCAGCAGGGAATTAAGCGAACTGTCTACGACATTCAGCCAGTCCTTTGACACTATGAATGAAGCGTTGGATCAGGTGAGCGGTGAAGTTGCTTCCATTACAGATAATACCGTTTCTCAGGCAGAGAAAAACACAGCATGTACAGCAGAAAGTAGCAGAAATCGGCAATGCCATTGAAGTAATTGCCAGCAATATTACACTTCTTTCAGACAGTGCATTAAAATGAAAGACTGCAATGAATCAGCAGAGGTGATTATGCAGCAGCTGGTGGAAATCAGCAGACAGAACAGGCAGTCTATTGATGAAGTGCAGAGCCAGACAGACAGAACCAATCAGTCTGCTTACAGATTGTACTGCAACAGAGATTATTGCAGGAATTGCAAGCCAGACAAATCTGCTTGCTTTAAATGCAAGTATTGAAGCTGCACGGGCAGGAGAACAGGGAAAAGGATTTGCCGTAGTTGCAGAAGAAATCCGTACCTTGGCAGACCAGTCCAGAGAGTCTTCAGAGCAGATTAATAAAATTGTTAATGAACTGATTGATAATTCTAATGTCAGTGTAGAGATTACTGAAAAGTATCAGAAGCATTTGAACAGCAGAATACAAAGATTGTGAGACAGAGACAATCTTTACTGCCTTGAATCATGAAATTGAAAGTGTCAGCACTTCTATTCAGGGAATCAATTCAGAAGTCGGTGGCTTGAATGAACATAAGAGTGCCATTGAAGAGAAAAAATGGATTC
>VOFB01000701.1_pt1 | contig 76121 bp, 112 predicted proteins | sample 5384141 | NCBI WGS metagenome assembly VOFB01 (sample SAMN12384721, study PRJNA508395) | human gut metagenome | isolation source: healthy gut A | host: Homo sapiens | reverse complement strand
ATCAATAACTGGATTGATTTTGTTATTGCTGTGAAGATATAAGAAACTGTTAAAAAGCAGGCTTGCCCAAGACAGCAAAAGTGAAATAAAAGCCTGCTGATCTGATTATCACGAAATGATAGTAAATTGGAGGGAGGTAAGATAATATGCAGCAGATGCTGGAGCGTTTGCTGGACACGATGGGAGATCACAAAACATGACGTGTGTGTGGGCTTTCTCAAGGGAGGGGTGGACAGCAGCCTGCTTCTTCGCACTGCCAGTATGGCTGCGGAGGAAAATGGAACAAAAGTATATGCCGTCACCATCTCCACCAGGCTTCAGCCCTGGAAGGACATGGGATAGCAAGAAAGGTGGCTCAGGAGTGCGGATGTGAGCACCATGTTCTGGCCATTGATGAGAGCAAGAATGAAAAGATATTAAACAATTCCGTGGACCGGTGCTATTGGTGTAAACGTTTCCTCTTTGAATCTCTTTTTAAAGTGGGGCAGCCTGCACGGGGTAGCCGCTACACTGGAGGGGCTCAATGCGGATGATCTGGATATGTACCGGCCCGGATGGAAGGCGGTGAAAAAGAGCTGGGGGTGAAAAGCCCCTTTGGCGGAGCTGGGAGTTACCAAGGAGGAGGTGCGCCGGATGGCTGCCCAGTTAAACCTTTCTGTGGCAAAGAGGCCCTCCACACCCTGCATGGCAACAAGAATTCCTTATGACACCCCCTCTTGGATTTTGCTGCACTCAGAAAGCTGGAGGAGGGGGGAAACAGCATGCAGGATCTGGGATTTGAAGTTGTTCGTCTAAGGCTTCACGGGGGAGAGTGTGCGGGTAGAAGTCGACAAAAGAAAAAATTTGAGGAATTTCTCTTAAAGAGAGAACATATTGTAGAAATGCATGATTTCGTTATATAACCCTGGACTTGGAGGGTTTCCACTTGGATCTTGACTCGAAAGCATTTTTATTTTTTACCGGAAGAGTGCAGGGGAGTTGGTTTCCCACCGCGCCACCTATCTGGCACAGAGCCTTGGCGACCGGGTGGGTGAGCAATCTGTGGGACGGACGCGTTGAAATGGAACTTCAGGGTACGAGGGAAGCGGTTGACCAAATGGTAGCCAGGTTATATGAGCAGCGTTTTATTGAAATTGAAGACATTGAGATTAAGGAAATTCCCCGCCATCGGGGAGGAGGCGGTTCAGAGTCCGCTGACCAGACAATGGAGGCGTAGAATGAAAAAAACATTTTAGAATATCTGGAGCACAGCGCAGAGGTATATCCTCAAAAAGAGCATTTGGAGATAGAGACAGCAGTTGTACCTTTGAGGAGCTGAGAGGGCGCTCCAGGCGTGCAGGAACCCTTCTTGCAGGAAGAGTGCTGCCCAAGAAGTCCCATACCAGTTTTGGCGGATAAGAGCATACAGACTGTGTTGTTTTTATGGGGAGTGTTTATGCCGGGTGCTTTTATACGCTTCTGGACCTAAACATCCCACAAGCCGACTGCAAGCATTTTAAACACTTTGGAAGCCAGCGTGCTGGTGGCAGACTGGACATACGAAAGGGAGCTGAATGCACTGGGATTTGCAGGGACGGTCATTTTTATGGATGAGTTGGAGGCAGGGGAGGCAGATGAGGAGCTCCTGGGCCAGATCCGCAAGCAGGCAATGGACATGGACCCTCTCTATGGGATATTCACCTCAGGCTCAACCAGGGGTGCCCAAGGGGTGGTGGTTAGCCACCGCTCAGTGATTGATTTTATAGACTGCTTCACCAGCCTGTTTGACATCACAGAGCAGGATGTAATAGGAAACCAGGCGCCCTTTGACTTCGACGTATCTGTGAAAGACATCTATTCCGGACTGAAGACAGGGGCCTGCGTGGAGCTGATTCCTAAGCAGTTTTTCCTTTCCCAAAAAGCTGTTGGACTTTCTGTGCGAGAGGCAGGTGACCACTCTGGTATGGGCAGTTTCCGCACTGTGTATTCTGACTACCTTAAAAGGGCTTTGCGTACAAGGTGCCTGAGCAGATCAGACGGGTAATGTTCAGCGGGAGGTGATGCCAATCAAACATCTGAGGGAGTGGCAGCAGTATCTGCCAAAAGCGGAGTTTGTGAATCTCTACGGTCCCACCGAGATTACCTGCAACTGCACCTATTATCGAGTGGAGAGAATGTATGAACCAGGGGAGAGCCTTCCCATTGGGAGAGCCTTTCCAAATGAAAAGGTCTTTTTGCTGGATGATCAGGACGATCTGGTGGAGGAGCCGCAAAAACTGGGAGAGAACTGTGTGTCCGGTACGGCGCTGGCACTGGGATATTACAACAATCCCAGCAGACTGCCAGAGCGTTTGTGCAGAACCCTTTGAATACCAGATATATGGAGACTATCTACCGCACGGGTGACCTGGGTTACTATAATGAAAAAGCATGAGCTGTGTTTTTCCTCCAGAAAAGATTTTCAGATCAAGCATATGGGACACAGGATTGAACTGGTGAGATTGAGGCATCCATTGAGCAAATTCAGGAGATTGACAGAGCCTGCTGCATCTTTGATGACAGAAAGAATAAAATCATTGCTTTTACAGGGACCGGTTGAGCGCAGGGAGATAATTGAACAGATTGGAAAAGTATTGCCTCCTTATATGGTACCAAATGTATTCTGCAGGGTGGAGGAAATGCCCCTCACAAAAAATGGCAAGATAGACCGAGGTAAACTGATGGAGATTTACAGGGAAATATGTAAAGAGCGTATAACTAAACGTAGTAATTCAGATGCCTTGAGACATGCAGCATTGCGGGGAGATGATATCCCTCTCCCGCAATATGCCTTTTACAGTTTTTGATCTCTATCAGAGGGGACATACTCATATATCCTGAATCTGGCAGCTCAATATGCGGCACAGATCATTTAAAGTGGTGGTGTTCAGCGGTTTGTTTTTGCGAAGTTTGTCTATTGTTGCGGCAGAAATATGGTACTTATGTATCAGGGTATAGGTCGTTTCATCTGATAGCTTGAGAGTATTCCAGAAAGAGTCATATTTGATCATAGGCATCTCCTTTCCGACTGAAGGATGGATATAAAAAGTGTATAACTTTTAACAGCTTCACAGTTATACTATAAATGTTGTTCTGTGTTTAGAATAGAAGATAGTTTTCTTGTTGACTATAATCGCTATAATGACTATAATGAAACAAAAGGGTGGTGAGATGATGAAAGAAGAGAAAAAGAGTTAACAAAAGAGCAGCTTCTTCGAATTCAGAAGTTGTGCTTTGAGAGCGATGAGAAGTTTTTCTGGGAACAAATGCCGGAGGGAATGGATGTGGAAGAACTGGCTGAGTTTTTGAATGAGTTCCCGGATTTTATGAAAGAAGAGAAAGAAAGCGGAGATTTAAGAAGGATACCTTGTATCAAAAAATAATAAAAGCAATCGGTGAGGAATAGTGCCGGACAGTGTCAAAATGTTAGTTTTGGCACTTTTTTTATGCAAAAATTTGTTTGGTATCCTAAAAGTCGGATTTTTACAAGCCCCTTAGCTCTTTTTTTCATTTTGTGAAAAGGAGCTTTTCCTTATTAATGGAGAGGCAGCTCAGAAAATAAATCATAAGGATTATTCAAACAGCATCTTAACAAGGAGGAAAAGAGATGGAGAAAAAGATGCTCAATGGGTGAAAAAAACTGGTAAATACTTTCGAGGATAAGATGCAGACAAATTTAAAGAGGGGACCATCGTATTTTGTCAGACAAGTGGCGAGATCGGTTTGTTCACGGTCTGAGCACTGATAGGACAGTGCTTTTTTTTATGACAAAAAGTACTATTTAATTTTCTTAAAAAATACAAACACAAAAAAGTACAGACAGTAACATGATTTTTTAGTCGTAGAAGTGATATAGTTTTGTTATAAAACAAATATGACGCTTATAATGTGACATGGAGTACATCGGACCCCTCTGTGGCAACGGTTAACAACGGAATGGTAACCCCGGTAGCAGCGGGAAGTGCTATCATCACCGTAACCTCAGTAGCTGATGATACGAAGATGGCACAGTGTACCGTAACGGTGATACCGGCAACGATAGCCGTAACAGGAGTCAGCTTGAATAAAACCGAGATTTGGATGACCGAAGGAAAGACCGAGACACTGACAGCATCGGTTGCGCCGGAGGACGCAACGGACAAGGATCTGATTTGGGATTCTTCAGATGAATCCGTGGCAACCGTAAACGACGGGTGGTAACCGCAGTGGCACCAGGAATCGCCACCGTCACAGTGACCTCGGCTGCTGATGGTTCGAAGCAAGCAGAATGTACCGTAATGGTCAGCAGGGAAACCGTACTGGTAACCGGAGTTAAGATGGATAAATCGACTCTCTCTCTGGCAATTGGAGAAGCAGGGACAATAGCGGCGGCTGTCGAGCCGGCGAATGCATGGAATACAGATCTGATCTGGATAACGTCAAATGCATCCGTAGCATCCGCAATTAATGGCAGAGTGACCGCAGTGGGCGGGGAACAGCAAAAATCACCGCGATCTCAGTCGCTGACAATACAAAAAGAGCGGAATGTACGGTAACGGTAACAGTACCAGTACCAGTACCTAAGACAATCGTTAAAGTAGGTGATAAAATCCAATCCGGTAGCTTGACTTATATCGTATCAGCGGTGGATACGGCGAAGAAGAGCGGTACAATGCAGGTAGCAGCAGCACCAGGCAATAAGAAATTAAAGACTATTGTAATTAAGGATACCATTTCATATTTAGGTATTACCTTTAAAGTTGAAAGTATTGCGGCCAATGCATTTAAGAACAATAATGCAGCCAGTTCGGTAAAGATAGGAAAATATGTAAAAGAGATTAAAAACGGCGCATTCAGCGGCTGTAAAAAACTGAAAAAGGTTACTACCGGGGCGGTCTTACAAAAATCGGTAAACAGGTATTCTTCAATGATAAGCAATTGAAAACAGTTGACCTCAGAAAGAGTAAAAACTGAAAACAGTTGGAAGCAGGACATTCAAGGGTATTTATAAAAAGCGGTTATAAGAGTACCTTCTGCGAAATATAAAGCGTACAAAAAGCTGCTGAATGGAAAAGGGCTGAGTAAATCAGCTAAAATTAAAAAGTAGATGAACAAAATCCAATACAAGGAGGGAAAGATTTATGAATAGATTATCAAGGTATTTGATAAAGATGATCACAGGTCTGGCATTTTTCTGCATGACTATGATGTTGAGTTCACTCATAGTATTAGCGGACAATCCAATCATACAGACAAGTTATACCGCCGATCCGGCACCGATGCTTTATAACGATACGGTTTATCTGTATACTACCCATGATGCGGATGAGACACGATATGGTTTTTTTTAGTATGATTGACTGAAATGTTATTCAACAAAGGATATGGTAAACTGGACGGATCATGGTACGGTATTTCACTTGAATGACATATCATGGTCGCACAAGGGAACCGAGGAGAAACCTTGGGGACGGTTCCAGGGCTTGGGCGGCACAGTGCATTGAAAGAGATGGAAAGTTTTACCTGTATGTTCCTGTTAGAAAGAATAACGGCGGCATGGTCATAGGTGTAGGCGTGGCAGACCGCCCGGAAGGGCCATTCACGGATCCTCTGGACCGACCGCTGGTAGATTTGGGAACCTGGGATGAAATTGACCCTACGGTTTATGTTGATGATGACGGTACCGCTTATTTGTATTGGGGCAATCCCACCTTAAAATGCGCGGTGTTAGGCGATGATATGATTTCCATCGTACCGGAGGAAAACCCGAATTTAAAGCATTGAATGAGGAATATGATATATATACCTTTAACCGCAATGATCCTAACAGATTTACGCCAGAGTCTATACATTCAAGATGAAGACTTCAGCCTTTGGTGAAAGGGAAAATACTGACCGTCCCACATCCTATGAGGAAGGCCCTTGGTTTACCAAGCGCAATGGGTTATATTATATGATATTCGCCGCTGGCCCTCTGAATCCCAACGAACATCTCGGATACTCAACAAGTAATACTCCGATCGGGCCTTGGGAATATCGTGGCAGGCTTATGGAGCCGGGAGGTGCTTTACGATCCATCCGGGAATCGTTGATTACAAAGGACGTTCCTTCCTGTTTTACCATAATAATGCATTACCCGGAGGCGGTGGTTTTAAACGTTCTGTCTGCCTGGATGAATTTACCTATAATGAAGACGGAACCATTCCACCCGGTGCAGAGCAAACCACTGAGGGTCCTGCAGGTGTAGCAACGCTGAATCCCTATGTCAGGACAGAAGCGGAAACCATTGCCTGGACTGCCAGTACGAGGCCAGGGAGCGGATCTGCGGCATATAAATCTCATATTAAAACAGAAGTCTGTGACCAGGGTGGAATGAATATCCGCAATGTCAGAGACGGGAATTACATTAAGGTAAAAGATGTCGACTTTGGGGAACGTGGAGCAGATGTATTTGAGGCCTCTGTCTCATGTGACGGAAGTGCAAGCAAGGGAGGAACCGTTGAAATTTATCTGGACAGTCTGGATGGACAGCTGATTGGGGAACTCTCGGTATCTGCTACAGGCGGATGGAATGATTGGAAGATAGAAACGACAGAGCTTGATTACAATGCCAAGGGTGTCCATGATTTATTCTTTATGTTTAAAGGCGGAAACGAAGAAGATCTGTTTAAGATGGATTATTGGCAGTTTAAAGAAGTTGTCATACCTGCTGCAGAAGTTCGTGTAACGCCAGAGACTCTTGCCCTCAGAGCTGGACAGAGCAGAGTTTTAAATGCAGTTGCGATGCCTTCTGATACCACTAACAGCGGATTTGTCTGGACGTCAAGTGATCCGGCAGTGGCAGAAGTAGATACAAATGGTAAAGTACGGGCAAAAGCACCGGGAACGGCAGTTATAACAGCCGAAGCACAAGACGGGAGTACAAATCCGGAAAAAAGGTACCTGCACGGTTACCGTCATAAATCCAGCGACAGGAATCACAATCAGTCCGCAACAACTCAACCTTGTGGTGGGAGATCAGAAGAAGCTCAGTGTAGTCCTGAGCCCTGCAGATGTGACAGACAAAGACGTGGCATGGACTTCAGGAGATCCATCCGTAGCAACCGTGTCTGAGGATGGAACTGTAACAGCGCGGGGAGCAGGTGCGGCATCAATCTTCGCACGGACTCAGGACGGCAGCGAAATGTGTGATATCTGTATCGTAATGGTGGCCGAGGCCGAGAAGGAATATAAAATCACCTACCAATTAAACGGCGGCAAAAACAACGAGGCCAATCCGGATACGTATCATTCAGGTATTTCAGTATCCCTTAAATCGCCCACCAAAGCGAAATATGTGTTTGCAGGCTGGTATTCTGACAGCTCTTATAAGAATAAAGTTACAGTGGCATCCGGCAGGAATATTACATTATATGCGAAATGGCAAAAAGATAACGGTTCCCCAGGCAAAAAATCAAGAGCCTTAAAATTACAAGTCAAAGACAGTGAAATTAGTTGTTAAAAAAGGTTACAGGGGTAAAATATGAAGTGCTATATGCCAGAGATGCTAAATTTAAAAAGGGAAAAAGAAGACGGCATTTAATGGCACGTCAAAAACGATAAAAAATCTGAAGAAGAGACAGGCTTATTACTTTAAGGTAAGGGCATATAAGCTGGATTCCACCAACAAAAAAGTTTATGGAAAATACAGTAAGAGAATGAAGGTTATAATCAAAAAATAGCGGTTTAATAGGATCGTGGCGGAAACGGGTGGGGCAGTATTCAGGAGTATTACTTCCTGGGAAATGAAAAGAACGATGCAGTAAAATTAAGGACAGATCAAAGAATTACTTGTAATACAAGAGATTCCGCGAGCTGTCCTTAATTTATTTTCGCCGCAGTGCGATCCCGCCCGGAGGGCTTTTTATATCATAGGGAATTCCGAAGGACTTTACTATGATATAAAAAGCACCCCGCCTGCCACGCATGTGCAGCAAACAGGATGCCTAAGGGGAGGATAAGTATTCTAAATTTATCTTTTGTACTTGTCGGTTATTGGAGGGGGATCCAATAATCAAGCATACGCATAATCTGATAGAAGCACCGGCTTGCTGCCGGTTTGTTTTCTATTAGATTAATCATAGTATGAACGAAAGGAGACCACTTTATACAAAAAAAATTAAAATATTTCTGTTTTTTTAAATGCCGCCTGTGATAAATTTGTGATCCAAATTTCTTATCGTTGAAAAAATCCGGACAAGTAGTATATAATGATAGCTATTACAACTATTTTTGAAACAAAGGATGGTAAAAAATGGGATTATTACAAGAATGGAGAGATAAGGCTTACTCTCAGGAAACAGATAAAAAGGTACTTCAGAAATTCTGGACAGACTATTTTTTGATTGAAAAAGGCATTTACGAGAAACTTTTGGCTAACCCGGATGAGGTGGTCAGGGGAACCGTAAAAGAGCTGGCGGATAGATATGAGATCCCAGTGATGACTATGGTAGGTTTTCTGGATGGAATTGATGAGAGCTTAAAAGTGCAAAATCCCATCGAGGAGATGGATGAGAACACTGAGGTAAACCTGAATTTTGATAAAGAAAAGCTTTACAAAAATATGGTAGACGCCAAAGCGGATTGGCTGTACGAACTTCCCATGTGGGATGAGATCTTTGACGAAGAAAAGAAAAAAGAGCTGTACCGCGAAGCTAAGAAGGCAAATACCATCGTAAAAACCCAAAATCGGACGCAACGATCCATGTCCCTGCGGCAGCGGCAAGAAGTACAAGAAGTGCTGCGGTAAAAATGCATAAAATAATGAGGTGTCTGTCATGGGATAGGCACCTTGTTTTAAGTGAACGATAGGGGTAGAAAGGGGAAGTCTATGAGCACTGGATTAGTCATTTTGGGCGCCTTGTTTTTGGCGTATTATGCGGTAATGCTGCTGGCTGGGATGGATTTCTCCTTTGTCTGGCTGGCTGGGGCAGTGGTGTGCATCGGCGGTGGAATCTTGTGGAAATACTTAAGGACCCACGGCCAGCATCTGCCCCCTGCAGTAAAAGGTGACAGGAATTGCTGCCATAGCAGTTCTGCTGCTGCTATTTCTGGCAGTGGAAGGGCTGATTGCCGGCAGCATGGGAGAAAAGGGGAGGAGGACCTGGACTATGTGATCGTGCTGGGGGCCCAGGTGGGGAACAAAGCCCAGCAAGGCCCTTCGCAAGCGCATAGACAAGGCAGCGGAGTATTTAAAGGATAATCCCAGGACAAAGGCAGTCGTCTCAGGAGGACAGGGAAATGGGGAGGATTTGTCGGAAGCCCGGGTCATGTATGATTGTCTGCTAAATGCCGGAATCTCCAAGGACAGGCTGATGATGGAGGATAAGTCCACCTCCACGGTGGAGAATTTAAAGTTCAGTGCCAAGTTGACGGGAAAAAGCGCCAGAATCGGGCTGATATCCCAGAATTTTCATATTTACCGGGCAGTGCATTTAGCCAGGCATCAGGGCTTTGCAAATGTGTGTGGAATAGCGGCTCCGTCGGAATGGATTTACCAGCCGCATTTCCTGGTGCGGGAATTTTTGCAGTGATAAAGGAAAAGCTGACAGGGAACATGTGAGAGGAAGGTGAAAAAATGTTGGACAAAATCAGAGAAGAGGCCGCGGAAACGGCAAGGGAACTGCTGGAGCAGGCGAATTTGAAGAGAGGGGATATCCTGGTTGCGGGATGTTCCACCAGCGAGATCACAGCCCATAAAATCGGTTCCTACTCGAATGTAGAGATCGGTGCTGCGGTGTTTGATGGGATCTATGGGGAACTGAAAAAGAGGGGGATTTACCTGGCTGCCCAGTGCTGTGAGCATCTGAACAGGACCCTGATTGTGGAGGAAGAGGCTGCGCAGGCCTATGGACTGGAGAGGGTAAATGTGGTTCCCCAGCCTAAAGCAGGCGGCTCTTTTGGCACAGCGGCTTACCATGGCTTTGCGCATCCTGTGGCCGTAGAAGAGGTGAGAGCACAGGCTGGGATTGATATTGGTGATACTCTGATCGGTATGCACCTAAAAAGGTGGCTGTTCCTGTCCGCATTCAGCAGAAGACAGTGGGGAAGCGCATGTAGTGTGCGCCAGAACCAGGCTGAAGTTTGTGGGCGGAGAGAGGGCGCATTATGATGAAGAGCTGCTCTGAGGGAATTGCAAAATGAGTACGGATAGAATGATTCAGGAATTCTGCCATCTTGTAGAGATTGACTCCCCGTCCTTTGGAGAGCGGGCTATGGCGGACTATCTGACAGGCCGGCTGACGGAGCTTGGGTTTGTGGTGGAGGAGGATCAGGCAGGGGCCTTTTACGGCGGCACTGCCGGAAACCTCTATGCCCACAGGGAAGGCAGCAGACAGGGGAGATCCCCTTCTGTTCTCCATGCATATGGATACTGTGGAGCCTTCCCGGCACAAGAGGGCAATCGTGCATTGGGACGGGCGTATCACCTCACAGGGAGATACGGTGCTGGGGGCGGATGATTTGTCTGCAGTTGCTGCCTTTTTGGAGGCTCTGGAGGGTATGCGCAGGGACAATGAACCCTGCAGAGAACTGGAGGCCTTGATTACAATCGGGGAGGAACAGCACCTGAGAGGCTCCGCTGTCTTTGATTATTCAAAGCTGCGTTCCTGCCAGTCCTATGTTTTGGATTTGAGCGGCAGTGTGGGAACGGCGGCCAATAAAGCTCCAAGCCTGGCCGTCTTTCGGGCAAAGGTGATTGGAAGGGCCGCCCACGCCGGCTTTGCACCGGAGGAGGGCATCCACGCCATTGTCATCGCTTCGAGGGCTGTCCTTGGGATTCCGCAGGGACATGTGGGGGATGAGATGACCGTAAATGTAGGCAGAATAGACGGAGGCAGTGCCACAAACGTTGTGCCTGACCAGTGCATTGTTACCGGGGAGGTGAGGGATTTGTACACTCCCATGTACTGAAAAGAGCTGGACAGGATAAGGCAGGTGTTTGAACAGGAGGCAGAAGCGGCGGGAGGATGTGTGGAGTATGAGACAGAGATCTGCTTTTTGCGCATATGAGACTCCGGACACACATCCCGTGGTCAAACGATTTGAGCGCGCCTGTGAGAGGGCAGGGATTTGTCCGGTATTGACAGCTACTTTTGGGGAAGCGATCAGCACCACCTGTCTGAGCACGGCATCGCAGGAATGGTGCTGGCTTCTGCTATGCATCACGTTCATTCCTGCGGAGAGTACACTACGACTTCTGAGATGGAACAGGTGAGAAACATTGTGCGAGAGATTATAGTAAGCGAGGAATAGGGATGTATGATTTTGACCAGATTATAGAGAGAAGGGGCACCGGCTGCGAAAAATATGATTTTGCCCTGGAAAATGGGAAACCCGAGGGTCTTTTGCCGCTGTGGGTGGCAGATATGGATTTCTGTGTGCCGCAGGAAGTGATGGACAGCCTGCATAGCGTGGTAGAACACGGTATCTTTGGGTATACGGAGGCAAAAGGGAGTTACTATAAGGCAGCTGCGGGATGGCTTGAAAAGCATTTTGGGTGGAGGCCCATGCAGGAGTGGCTGGTACGGACACCCGGCGTCGTGTTTGCGATTGCGGCAGCCATACGAGCCTTTACCTCTGAGGGGGAGAGCGTGCTGATTCAACAGCCAGTCTACTACCCGTTTGCAGGAATGGTACGGAAAAACAAGAGGAATCTGGTAGTCAGTCCTTTGGTTTACACAGAGGGTCGATATCAGATGGATTTTGAGGATTTTGAACAAAAGATTATTAGAAATCAAGTAAAACTCTTCGTACTGTGCAGCCCCCACAATCCTGTAGGGCGTGTGTGGAGCAGGGAGGAGCTGAAACGGGTGGGGGACATCTGTCTGCGGCATCATGTGCTGGTGGTATCGGATGAGATTCACTGTGACTTCACATATCCGGGGTATACCCACACTATTTTCGCTTCCTTGGGCAAGGATTTTGCGGACAATTCCATTATTTGCACAGCCCCAGCAAGACCTTCAACCTGGCAGGTCTTCAGGCCTCCAACATCTGGATTGCAGATGCCAATATAAGGAGGGCGTTTGCAGATGAGGTGGAGAAATGCGGATATTTCAGTCTGAATCTGATGGCCATCGCTGCGTGTGAAGCAGCTTACCGGTACGGAGAGCAATGGCTTAATGAGCTCAAGACATATCTGAAAGAGAATCTGGATTTTGTGCGGGAATATTTAAGGACACAGCTTCCCCAGATACACCTGGTGGAACCGGAGGAACCTATCTGGTGTGGCTTAACTGCAAGGGCCTTGGCCTGACAAGTGAGGAGCTGGATCAGTTTATTGTGGAGAAAGCCGGACTCTGGCTTGATGGGGGAACCATGTTCGGGAGCGGAGGAGAACAGTTTCAGAGACTCAACATTGCCTGTCCGCGAAGTGTCCTGAAGCAGGCATTTGATCAGCTTAAATCAGCTGTGGGTAATTTGAGACCATAAAATAAGGATGTAATTTAGGGAAAATTGTAATATTCACACATTTTCATCGTATTTGACTGCTATAATCAACTGGTTAAAATAGGAGGTTTTCTGCTTAAAAATAGAAAGCTTTATGAAAAAACGGATCAGAAAATCGTGTGAATAAACCATGTGAAAGGAACAGAGATACATGAATCATTTGGATGAGTTAGAAGCAGAAGCGATTTATATTATGCGGGAAGTAGCTGCAGAGTGTGAGAAGCCGGTTATGTTGTATTCGATAGGAAAGGATTCCTCCGTAATGCTGCATTTGGCGATGAAAGCATTCTATCCGGAAAAGCCGCCCTTCCCCTTTTTGCATGTAAATACCACCTGGAAATTTAAAGAAATGATTGAATTTCGGAACAGAAGAGCAGAGGAGCTGGGGATCGAGATGCTGGAGTACATCAACGAAGATGGAGTGCGCCAGGGCATCAACCCCTTTGACCATGGGGCTTCCTATACGGATATCATGAAGACCCAGGCCTTAAAGCAGGCTTTGAACAAATACGGTTTTACTGCTGCGTTTGGAGGCGGCAGAAGGGATGAGGAAAAGTCAAGGGCCAAGGAGAGGATCTTCTCCTTCCGAAACGAGGAACATGCGTGGGACCCCAAGAATCAGAGGCCTGAAATGTGGAAGCTGTTCAATACCAGGATTAAGCAGGGGAGAGCATCCGTGTATTTCCGCTATCCAACTGGACGGAGCTGGATATCTGGCAATATATCAAGAGGGAAAATATTCCCATCGTATCTCTCTACTTTGCCAAGGAGAGGCCTGTGGTCTGCCGGAATGGTCAGCTCATTATGGTGGATGATGACCGGATGAAGCTCAAACCGGAAGAGAAAGTAGAGATGAAAAAGGTGCGTTTCCGTACTCTTGGCTGCTATCCTCTTACAGGGGGAATGGAGTCTGAGGCAGTAACTTTAGATGAAATCGTGGATGAGACGCTGGCTGCTGTGGAGTCGGAGAGGACCAGCCGCATCATTGACTCAGACGGCGGCTCTGCCAGTATGGAAAAAAAGAAAGCGGGAGGGGTATTTCTAGAGATGAGAGACGATTTATTGAAATTTATAACATGCGGAAGTGTGGATGATGGGAAATCTACCCTGATAGGTCATATGCTCTATGACGCAAAACTGCTTTTTGCTGACCAAAAGAGAGCGCTGGAGTTGGACTCAAGGTTGGCTCCAGAGATGGAAAACATTGATTACTCCCTGCTGCTGGACGGCCTGATGGCTGAGCGGGAACAGGGAATTACCATAGATGTGGCGTACCGTTACTTTACCACAGACAACAGGAGCTTTATTGTTGCGGATACCCCGGGACATGAAGAGTACACAAGAAACATGGCAGTGGGGGCCTCCTTTGCTTCTCTGGCCGTGATATTAGTGGATGCAAGCCAGGGGGTACTGGTGCAAACAAGGCGCCACTCAGGATCTGTTCCCTTATGGGCATTAAGCATTTCGTGTTTGCAGTGAATAAGATGGATTTAGTACACTATGACCGTCAGAAATTTAAAAAGATTGAGAAGGACATTAAGGTATTGATGGCGGAGTTTGACTACCGCAGCTTAAAGGTGATTCCAGTCTCAGCCACAGAGGGGACAACATCACATACACATCGGACAGCATGCCCTGGTATCACGGGGGAATCACTGCTCACTTATCTGGAAAACGTGGATGTTACGGAGGAGGAAAATGACCGGGAATTTTCCTTCCGGTACAGAGAGTATGCCGCCCCAACCACAGCTTCAGGGGATTCCAGGGACAAATCGCTTCCGGACAGGTTGCGGTGGGAGATGTGATCACCGTAATGCCAAGCCGGGAGAGCGCCAGAGTGACCAATATTCTGGAGGGAGACAGGAAAGTAGAAAAGAGCGGAAAGGGACATGCAGTTACCATTCAGCTGGATACAGAGATTGATGTGTCCAGGGGGTGTGTACTGTCAAAAAATTACCAGCTCAATGTAGGCTCCATGTTTACCGCATCTATTCTTTGGATGGATGACACCAGCCTGGTTGCGGGACGCAACTTTGGCTGAAGATCGGGACACAGCAGGTTCCCCAACTGTCATGAAAAATCAAATACAAGGTAGATGTAAATACAGGTGCAGAGGTCTATGCAGATACTATCTATAAAATGAGATTGCCTACTGCGAGATTTCCGTGGGAACAAACATTGTATTTGACCGGTTTGAAAACAACCGGGAATTGGGTTCTTTGATTTTGATTGACCGCATTACTAATATGACATCTGCCTGCGGCGTAGTTGTTGAAGCTCTGGCAAGGGAAAGAGCCTTACTTGGCACAACATGGATATCACCAAAGAGCTGCGAGAGAGCCAGCTGGGACAGAAGGCAGTCACGATTTGGATGACAGGACTGTCAGGCTCTGGGAAGTCTTCCCTCGCAAATGCGCTGGAGAAGAGGTTGTTTTCCATGGGAAAACACACCATGCTGCTGGATGGGGGACAATATCCGTATGGGCCTGAATAAGAACCTGGGATTTGAGGACAATGACCGGATCGAAAATATTCGTAGAATTGCGGAAGTATCAAAGCTTATGAACGACGCGGGACTGATTGTAATGACATCCTTTATCTCCTTTCAGGCAAGACAGAAGAAATGCCAGGGAGATCATTGGCGAGAGCTTTGTGGAGGTGTATGTGAGCACACCCCTTTGAAGAATGTGAGAGACGAGATGTAAAGGGACTTTACCGGGAGGCCAGAAAAGGAAACATCCAGAACTTCACAGGTGTGAACAGCCCTTATGAAGCGCCGGGCATCCGGATATCGAGATAGACACCACACAGCGCAGTATAGAGGAATGCGTGGACATTCTGCTGGAAGGATTAAAAAGTATCTGTAAGGAGAACACTATGACAACCGTTTATATCAGTATCGGAACGCCTAACACAGGAACCACTGCTCTTCAGAGCTTTATGCGTGAGAACGAAAAAAGGATGGAGAAGCAGGGATACTGCTATCCCCTCATGCGGCTTGGAATTTCCGGTATTTATAAAAAATAGAAATGCGCAATTTCTGATCAACCGGTCTTCAAAGGGAGCCAACAGGAAAAGAAGGAACAAGAGGCGCAGGTGCGCGCCAAGGGGTATGCGATCCTGGGAGAATTGGCCCGGAAATATCCCAACATCGTGCTGTCGGATGAGCAAATCTGGTACCGCTGCAACCAGATTGAAAACTTCTGGCCGGATCTTCTGGAGAACTTTCGCAGGATCAACTGCAGAGTAAAAGTGATCGTATACCTGAGAAGGCAGGATCAGGTCATCCAGTCCCTCTGGAACCAACTTGTAAAAATGTTCCGGAAAATGACAAAGGACTTTAAAAGTACCCTGGAGGACCATGATTTTTGACTATTTCCCTCTGGACTATTACAAACAGTTGGAGGAAATCACGAAGTATGTGAATAAAGAGGATTTGATTGTGCGTCCTTTTGAGCAGGGACAGTTCGAGGGGAGGATCACTCCATCTTCTCGGACTTCTTCGGGAACATAGGCTTGGAGCTGAACGATGAGTTTACTCATGACACTGTGGCCAAAAAATGTGGGACTGGAAGGAAATTATATTGAAATTAAGCGGATTCTGAATGAGATACCGGAATACCGTGAGATGTACGATTTTATGTGCAGGCCGATCCTGAATGCAAGCACCTACGAGAGCAGGGCAGGCAGAATAGGCAAGAGCAGTATGTTCACCTTTGAGGAACAGAAGGCGTTTGTGGATAAGTATGAGGAGAGTAACCAGAAGGTGGCTGTGGAATATCTGGGGAGAGAGGACGGCGTGCTGTTCTTTGAACCGGTAAAAGAATTGCCGGTATGGGAGGTTAACCAGGATACCATGTACCGGGATATTCTGGTGTCTATGGGAGAACTTTTCTGTGCACAGGAAAAGCGAATTCAAGAGCTGGAAAAGGAAGTAAAGGCAATCCGTACCAGTTTAATTTTCCGAATATATTGGAAAATACACAGGATTTTTAAAGGGGACAAGTAGAGAAATTAAATGGAGAACGCCGCAGGAGAGATTCCGCGGCGTTTATTTATGTCATAGGAAAGTCCTTCGAATTCCCTATGATGATTAGGGTGTCAAAAGCCACTTAAATAATAATCGATATTTACTTGTACCTTGAAAATTTAACACGAAATGGTTTTAGACAATAAAAGATGGTAGTTAGAGGTTACCTGATGAAGTATCTTCCTATGACTTTTTATACTACTTTTAATTTTGGGTCACAGTTAGCCAGGCTATTAGTGTAATTTAATAGCTTTTGAAAATTTAGTGCCGCTATTTTGAACCCAAAATGAAAACGGGTTCTGTACTTTCCATGCGTTGGTATTTTATCTACGTGGTATCTTCTCCCTAAGAAGAGACGGAATTGCTTCTACACCATTGCGAAAGCGGGCATACTGGCTGAATTCTTCCGTTTTCATATACTGTAATTGTTTTGCTCTTCCAACCGATTTCCATGAGACCTCTTTCCGGACTCTTGTTTTTAAGAAGCGGGGCAGACATTTTTCTTTGTAGGGACATGAGTTGCAGGTCTCAATTTTAAAATATGCAACCGAACGATCCTTACTCGGATCGTATATGCATTCTTCTGGAGCACACTTATTTATACATTCTATCAAATACTGTCCGTCCTGCGTAAACTTGAATTCAGCATAGATTTCATCTGGTTTGCGTCCTGTAAAGTTTGTAGTTACAAGCTTAAGATTATGATCTTTTGCCAGCCTGGAATTCTCTTCACCACTGTAAGCACCATCAGCGACTATAAATGCTTCCTCTTCAAAAGTCTGCTGGTTGTGAAGATAATCTTTCATGAATTGATTGTCAGCATAGACATTTTTTCATATGAATAATCAGTGATAAGACTGCCTGTTTCACCGACAGATTCTACTACGTTACCAACATACCCGAGATTTTTCCCACCAGCTTTATAGCGAAACGTCGCCTCTGGATCTGAAGGATTTAACAAAACTTCAGAAGTATTTTTAATCTCTTTTTTTTTCAAGAAGGCGGCGGGAACCATCATCGTCGATAATCGTTCTTTCTTTTAGCAAGCGAATTAGAAGTTGGTACTCACTTGTATCATCAAAGTCACCTGTATTATCACACAGTTGAATAAGCACTTCGGCATCGTGCATTACAGCAATGGTTCTTTCTGCAGCATCCATATCCCTTTTATGGTAGATGCAACGATTATAATCATCTTTTTCGATGTAATGATGTTGTTTCTCAGGATTTCTTTTTCACGTTGATTCATAATCTTTGCTAAATTTGCAACGCAAGTATAGAAAAAAGCTCCAGTAATGAAAGATTTCTAATATTAGCTGCAATCATAAGACTGTCCATTCGCTGCATATTTGGAGTGATTTTCATAAATTCTGACAGTTCCTTCGCCATTTTTACAGTGCATTCATGAATGAGGTCAACATCATGCTCTGTTTCATAAGCCAGCACACGTGCTCTGAACCGGCTGAGCGTTCTATCGCTAAGGGGCTGTTCCTCAAAACTTGTTGTATGAAGTGCATACTGATAACGAACATCAAACATAAGCGCTTCTACCAATTCATCATCCGTATCTCCAAGAGCTTTAGAATAAGAGCACCTACAATAACATTTACCGGAGTATTTGGACGTGACGCTTTACTGCTATACAATTCTGAAAAAATAGTTTCATCGATAGCAGGAAAACATACTCAGCAAAAAGCTTTTTGCCCATGATTTTTCAATACGCGTTTTCTCTTTCAGTAAGATTGAAAGTACTATCCATTAAAGATAATTGTTGATTATTATTAGCAACAAAAGCCATTTCATCACCTCCATATTTGATAACTTAATTATAACAAATATCAGGTATTTACGATATATATCGTGTTAAATTTTCAAGGTACAAATTTATATCAAAGGTCACTGACCTTTTGACACCCTAATCCTATGATATAAAAAGCCCTCCGGGCGGGATTCTTTTTTTCAAGGATATCTGCGTTGCATTAGCAGCCATGACCGTCTGTTATAGGTATATTTTCCGATTTGCGCTAGTGTTTTGTTGGAAATTAATCATTTTGTAGGCGTAATGGTTATACCACTTATTGATTTTTTATAGGAAACTTTTTATTGTCAATTAATCTTCGCTCATGATACCAGAAGAAATTATGAAGATGGACAAGTTTGCTTCCTTTGAGGCGGTAAGAATCACCCATCCACGCAGAGGCCCCAGAGTAATCAAAATAGATTGACTTGGACTTGGGATTGTACGCCATGCTGGTTGTATAACTGTCCCCTTTAGAGGGAATAGACACTCGGCGCATTTTTCCCTTTCGGTAGGTGTAAATTCTCCAGTCTTTATTTAACACAGTAGATCCCATACAGATCAATTCAGGATATCCGTCCTTATTTAGATCCAGAACCGCAAAGCGAAAATAAGGCTTTTCATGTCTCTTTAGAAACTTAGAATATGTCCTTTTGATTTTTTTTGACCTGTGTTTTTTTCGATGCAGCCTGACTCTGCACCGGGGTGTTGCGTATATAGCCGAATGACAGGACAAGGGTTAATAGAATAGCCAGGTACTGGAACTTTCGATTTTTTTTTCATAATTTCCTCCTAATTAGTAGGTTTCCTCATTATTAGCGTCTTCTGCTGTTTAAGAGCCTGCTCAATTCTGTTATTATTCAAAAAGTTACGAATCACGCGAATACAGGAATCTTTCATGCCGCCATACGTTCGATCTGCTGCAATCATTTTTTAACTTCTTCTATCAATGCGGGTTCAAATATTTCAGCATGCGTTTTGTTATATTCATTCATCAAAGCATAGATTTCTTTCACAGACTTTAGAGTTTCTGTTTCTTTTTAGAAAAGAGTCAAGTGAAAAACGGAACTCATTTCCATTATCATCTACCATGGGATCTAGGGGTGATTTAAGGTCATCTGAGGGTAATTCGATTACATTATTATTAACAACATATTTCTTTACTTTGAAATCCACGCTTTTTACGGTACGTATTATTTTTAGTGGAATTTCAAAGGAAGTCTGGGAACTGACAAGATGGTTAATCTTACCGTCTACAAAGTCGAGAAATTCTATGTCATCAATAATATACGTATAATCAAATATAGTGTTGATTATTATGTCAGCTAATACTGCAGATATATCGCATGGATTCGGACAAAAAATATCAAGTGAAAAAGCGCATAAAGGCGGTTTATAGTTAAACATCAACGCTACAGGACGAAAAGATATCCCACAATTTATTTTTCAATTAAAAATTTCTTACTTCCAATCATTGTTTGAATATCATTATTGTTTTTCTTTACATTAACTGCAGTCCCATTGGCAACAACAATCATGATTTCATTAGAAAAGATATTGTAATCAAAATTTGTGCCAATAATAGCATTTCCCCCGCATATCCCACCTGGACTATTAATTTCTCAAGAGCTTTATCTTTTGCAATCTTTAAATTGTCACAATAAATATTTTTTTTAGAGTTCCAAAAATCATTAATTTTTTGTACCCGCAGAAGTTGAATAATTTATATCCAGAGCGCATTCTCCAGAAAAATACTCCCAGGTATTCTGTAATAGAATACCCTTCGAAATTGTATCCGGATGTCAATAAAATATCATTATTCATTGCAAAACTCCTTTTAGGCTCAATAATTACAATGTTTCCTGCTAATACTACTATGATTAATTTACCATATTTTGGCCTATTTAACAATGCAAAAGGGTATCTTTTTCTTACCATTTCTTAACATTCCCTTAAACACCTTGAATCACCCCATACATTGTGCTATAAATATAGCGTACTACGACCAATAGTACACTAAATACACGAAAAAGTAGGAAACGGAGGAACTATGATAGTGATTGATTATCAAAATCGAAAGCCGATCTATGAGCAGATCGTGGAGAAGTTCCAGACACTGATCATTACCGGCGCAATCGAACCGGATAGTCAGATGCCTTCTGTCAGGTCGCTGGCAGTAGACCTGTCGATCAATCCCAATACCATTCAAAAGGCATATTCCGTTTTGGAACAGGAGGGGTTTATCTATCCGGTCAAGGGACGGGGAAACTTTGTATCCGGAAATAGTGATCTGAAGATGAAGAAACAGGAGGCCTTCTTCCAGTCATTGCGTCAGATGGTATACAAAGGGAAGGAGCTGGATGTAAAGAGGGAGATCTTTTGCAGAAGGCGGATGAATATTACAAGGAGGGCGCAAACGTATGATAGAGATTAATGGAGTGAATAAATCCTTTGGAGATATCAAAGCTCTGGACAATATCATCGCGACCATTCAGGATGGGAGTATTTTCGGACTGGTGGGGACCAATGGCGCTGGAAAAAAGTACTCTGCTGCGCGTGCTCTGCGGCGTTTTGAAAGCAGATGCAGGCATGGCCCTGGTGGATGGTGAAGATATCTATGAAAATCCTTCTGCGAAGGAAAAAGTCTGCTTTCTTTCAGACACAGCTTATTTTTTTCCAAACGCAACCATAAAGACAATGGCTGACTATTACGGCATTGTTTATCCTAATTTTAATCAGGAAAGGTTTGGGGAACTGACAGAAAAGTTCGGACTGGACATGAAGCGGAAGATCAACACATTTTCCAAGGGAATGAAAAAGCAGGTATCCGTTCTTTTGGGTGTATGCACAGGAACCAAGTATCTGCTCTGCGATGAAACCTTCGATGGACTAGATCCCGTGATGCGCCAGGCGGTAAAGAGTATCTTTGCTTTAGAGCTGATGAACCGGGATTTTACACCCGTCATTGCATCTCACAGCCTGAGGGAGTTGGAAGATATCTGTGATCATGTGGGACTTTTGCACAGGGAGGCATCCTGCTCTCCAAGGATCTGGACGATATGAAGTTCCATATCCACAAGGTACAGTGTGTGATTCAGGATCCTGTGAAGGAGGAGGAACTTCTCACAGAACTTCATGTCCTGCAGCACGATAAGAGAGGCTCTCTGCTTACTGTTGTGGCCAGAGGCACCAAGCAGGAGATCATGATGAGTATTGAAGATAAAAATCCTCTGTTTTCAGAGGTTCTTCCGCTGACGCTGGAAGAAATCTTTATCAGTGAAACGGAGGTGGCAGGATATGACGTCAAAAATCTCGTTTTCTAAATTGATGAAAGAAGATTTTAAGAGGAGAAGCTGGCTGTTTGCAATTATCTCTCTGATTCTGTTTGTGACTCAGCCGGTTGCCCTGCTGATACAGATCGATGGCCTGATGGCCCCTGTGAGTGAGGGAAGCGCAAGTTTCAGGGATGTCCAGAATTTCTATCAGAATTTTATGGGATCAGGTGGCCAGGCGGTTCTGCTGGTACTGATTATGATCTTTGCCATTATCTGTGCAATGAGCGGGTACTCCTATCTTCACTCTAAGGTGAAACTGGATTTTTATCACAGCCTGGCTATTAAGAGGAAGAAGCTGTTTTTTGTTCAGTATGTGTCCGGACTTTTGATCTTTGCGCTCCCCTTTGTTCAGCACAGTTATTTGTGTGGCAATCGGAGGGCTGAATGGACTTTTGACCGGGGCGGGTATGATTATCCTACTGAAGGCTATGCTCTACCGAATTCTGTGCTTTCTTTTAATCTACGGTATTGCAATTCTGGCTGTGATGCTGACAGGAAAAACCATTGTATCCATCCTGGGTACAGGTGTATTTCTTCTATATGGCAGCATTATTGTCCTAACTATTGTCGGAATGGCTGCTACATTTTTCTCTACTTACATGGAGACAAGAAATCTGCAAGTTTTGGTTTACTATTTTTCACCGGCAATCCTGTGCGGTTATATCGACGGATTGACCAATTATGGGGACAATTTCAGCCTTAGGATCTGCGTCGGTATCGTTATCATGGTTTTAGAGACGGCAGCGGCAACCGGAATCTCTGTGTGGCTGCATGGAATCCGAAAGAGTGAGGCAGCCGACAAGGCCATTGCCTTTCCTAAGATTGAGGGAATCATCAAGGTACTCCTGGTAATTCCACTGTCTCTGATGGTGGGCCTGTACCTGTCTATGATGATGTCCAACAACCGTACGATCTGGTTCTTTGGCGGAATTGTGGTTGGAGTGATTGTCCTAAGTGCTGTGATTGAGTTTATTTACCATGTAAACATGAGGGAAATATTCGCCCATAAGCTTCAAATAGTGATTGTGGGTGCGGTAACGCTGCTCATTGCCTGTGTATTCAGGTTTGACTGGATCGGATATGATTCCTATATCCCCAGAAAAGAGGATATCAAGCAGATGGCGGTGTACAATTCCTATTTAAACGGAGCCATGGTATACCGCGTTACCCAGGAGGGCATTGCAACCAGTTATGATCAAATTACAGCCCTAAATGCCACACTTACAGAGAATATTGATCCTCTCTATGAGCTGGCCCAGGAGGGAGTTGAGTTTGCGGATAAGGCCACAGAGGGGAAACGGATGTCAATCAGTGTGGAATATCTGATGGACAGCGGGAAGAAGGTATACAGGAACTACTATATAAGCCTTGAGACTGCCCGTAGAACAATGGAAACTGTCTTGAGTGATGAGGCTTACAGAGAGAAACTGTTCCCAATTCTCAGCAAATCTGCTGACCAGGTTCGATCCTTTGCATTGGATAACATTCGGGGAAGTGAGTATCTGGACATGACCCAAGAAGAGAGGGATAAACTCCTGGAAATTTATACACAGGAACTCAGAAATGCAGAGGGCACAGAACTTACAGGAGAAGTAGTTGCTACGCTCAGTGTTGATTATGCAGTTGCCGATGGCATCATTTACGGTGAGAGCGGTTATCCGGTTTGCAGCAGTTTTCAGGAAACGTTGGCTTTTCTGAAAGAGGTTTTGGGATACGAGGTTACGAAAAATGTTAATGTCAGTGAGGTAGAGGCAATTCTGGTGTACAGCGAGGAGCAGGGAAACTATGATCCGGATGATCCGCGCAACAGATTTGACAAAACAGAGGACATCCAGGAGATTCTATCCAAGATGAAGGTGACTAACTACAATGGCTGGAGCTTTGAGTCCATGTGTTCCGGAGTGCAGGAACGCGCGCCGTACACCATTGAGATTCTGATGAAGAATCAAAACAGTATTTATGGCAACTGTAATTTTGATGTAAACGATATACCTGCCTGTGTGGGGAAAGAAATTATAATTGAGGTGTTGACAAATCCGGGCTGGGTGTTATAATCAAGCGTAGATAGAGACAACACGCTGAAGAGACGAGTAGGGTGTGGAAGTATCCAGAGAGGGATGTGTTTGGTGGAAGCATCCTATATGGGAAACATCTGAAGACTACCTTTGAGTGGCCCCAATCCGGTCCGGTGACTCCGTTATCGTCCAATGAGAAGCCCAACAGGGCTAAACTAGGGTGGAACCGCGGTAAATATCGCCCCTTTCTGTACATTTGTGCAGAGAGGGGCTTTTTTGTAGTACAAAGAGTTCTACTGTGTACGACCGAAAGGGCCAAACAGCTATAAATATCACGAGAAGAGGAGAAATGGCATGATTATTACTTTTTAAAAGATGGAAGTAAAAAGAATATGCCCAGGCTATGTCCGTGTATGAGATAGCCAGGGATATCAGTGAGGGACTTGCGCGCATGGCATGCGCAGGGGAAGTGGACGGGGAAATTGTGGATCTGCGCACTGTGATTGACAAGGACTGCGGACTGAATATCTGCACTGCCTCAGACCCCAGCGGTCTGGCTGCTTACCGCCATACGGTATCCCATATTATGGCGCAGGCGGTAAAGCGCTTGTATCCGGATACAAAGCTGGCGATCGGGCCGTCCATTGCGGATGGATTTTACTATGATCTGGACCGAGAGACTCCGTTTACTGCACAGGATCTGGAGAAGATTGAGGCGGAGATGAAAAAGATCATCAAGGAGGCACTGCCGATTGAGCGCTTTACAAAACCCAGGGAAGAGGCCATTGCCTATATGAAAGAACGTCAGGAGCCTTATAAAGTGGAATTGATTGAGGATCTTCCGGAAGATGCAGAGATCAGCTTTTATCAGCAGGGAGAGTTTGTTGATCTGTGCGCAGGTCCCCACCTTATGAGTACAAAGCCTGTAAAAGCTTTCAAACTCACAAGCCTGGCGGCGGGGCTTATTGGAGAGGTGATGAACACAACAAGATGCTCACCAGAATCTATGGTACGGCGTTTGGCAAAAAAAGCAGAGCTGGAGGAATACCTGACGATGCTGGAGGAGGCCAAAAAGCGCGACCACAGAAAATTAGGGCGGGAGCTGGGTTTGTTTATGATGCACGATGCGGGTCCCGGATTCCCATTCTTTTTGCCAAAAGGTATGGTGCTGAAAAATACACTGCTGGATTACTGGCATGAAATCCACAGAGAAAACGGTTACCAGGAGATTGCTTCCCCGATCATTTTAAATAGAACGCTATGGGAGACCTCCGGCCACTGGGATCACTACAAGGATAATATGTACACTACTGTAATCGATGAGCAGGACTATGCAATCAAGCCCATGAACTGTCCAGGCGGAATCTTGGTATACCAGGCAGAGCCCCGCTCTTACCGGGATCTGCCGCTGCGTCTTGGTGAGCTGGGTCTGGTGCATAGACATGAGAAGTCCGGACAGCTGCACGGACTCATGAGAGTTCGCTGCTTTACCCAAGACGATGCCCATATTTTTATGATGCCGGAGCAGATCCGCGATGAGATCAAAGGGGTGGCACGCCTGATTGATGAGGTTTACAATCTCTTTGGCTTTAAGTATCATGTGGAGCTTTCCACGCGACCGGATAACAGCATGGGCAGCGATGAGGACTGGGAGATGGCCACAGAGGCGCTCAGGGGTGCCCTGGATGACCTTGGGCTCAACTATGTTGTGAATGAAGGGGATGGCGCTTTCTACGGTCCGAAAATTGATTTCCATCTGGAAGATTCAATTGGAAGGACATGGCAGTGCGGCACAATTCAGCTTGATTTCCAGCTGCCCTTGAGGTTTAACCTGGAATACACAGGAGCTGACGGGGAGAAACACAGACCCATCATGATTCACCGGGTGGCCTTTGGCTCCATTGAACGGTTCATTGGTATCCTGATTGAACACTTTGCCGGTGCATTCCCCACTTGGCTGGCGCCGGAACAGGTGCGTGTGCTTCCCATTTCCGAGAAATACATGGACTACGCTAAAAAGTAGAGAAGCAGCTGCAGGATAGCAAAATCCGTGCAGAGATTGACAACCGAAGTGAGAAGATTGGATATAAAATCCGCGAAGCCAGACTTGCAAAGGTTCCCTATATGCTGGTTGTGGGAGCAAAAGAGGAAGAAGAAGGCCTAGTGTCTGTGAGAAGCCGTTTTGCGGGTGATGAAGGTCAGAAAACTTTAGATGCATTTATACAGGACATCACAGAAGAAATCGTAAAAAAAGAAAGTAGAAAAATCGAAACAGAAGAATAGTTTTCACAATAATGGCAGATACTATCCTGACTAAATACAAAGGAGGTAGTATCATGCCATTATTAGTTTGTGCCGCGCAGAAATGCGTATATAACGACGGAATGTACTGCAGTAAGGGTGACATCAAGGTGGGCGGCGAGAGCGCAAGCACTCCCAGGAGACCTGCTGTGCAAGCTTCAAAGAGCGTACCAGTGAGGGTGCAAAGAGCTCTATGGGGAACTCCTTCCCAGCACATTGATGTAGACTGCGAAGCATGCAGATGTAAGTACAACGAAGACTGTAAATGTCATGCGGACAAGATCGGCATTACCGGCGCTGCTGCCTGTCACTGTGAGCAGACAGAGTGCGGTACTTTTGATCAACAGTAAAAATTATTTACAATATTTAGCACAGATGCTATTTTACACCAGAAATCCCCGCGTGGGGGTGCGACAGGCAAAGATGTCTTTTAAGATGTCTTTGCCTATTTTTTTCTTGTACTGCAGTGCAGCATCTACAGGAAAGCCTTCATCTATAATCACCAACTATGTCAAGAACATTCAGGAAATGTAAAAGTTCTACGATTTTGCTTGCATTTTAAGTGAGAGTGTGATAATATTTTGTCAAAGAAAAGGGAGTAGCTGCCATCGTTTTTTAATTAATGAGATGGTACATGAAGGCGTCAGAACGATAGCGATATCCGCATCATGTAAGTGAACAGCAAGACTTTTATTCCAGGCAACTGGGGTAAAGGTCTTTTTTATATCATAGGAAAGTCCTTCGGAATTCCCCTATGATATAAAGAGCCCTCCGGGCGGGATCGCACTGCGGCGGAGTGGAAGATGGCTGCCGGGGCAGCCCGCCGCAGGCGGAAAAACCTTTTTTTCAACCTTGAGCGAGCGTGCACATTCGCTGAAACAAGGATAGGACTGCCACTTTTATGGGGTCCAAAATGATACAATCAGGCATGGTAAGAAGAAAAACAGGAGGACCATTATGTGGAAACTGAGGAGAAACCGTAATGAGGATTATTTCGAAGAGGCAAAGAAGCGGTCGGGCAGGATGAAAAAATAGGGCTGGCTGCAGTGGGAGTGATCATAGCAGCAGGGCTGATCTACGATTCCTTTTATCAGATACAGGAGCAGGAGCAAGCAGTGCTTGTGACCTTCGGACAGCCCAAGGCAGTGCAGAGTACAGGACTGCATTTTAAGATCCCTGTGATTCAGAGAGTGAAAAAAGGTGAATACCACCATTCAGGGATTTCCCATTGGATATACTGTGGAGGAGAATCAGACAATCGATGATGAGAGCATCATGATCACCAAGGATTACAATTTTATCAACGTGGATTTTTTGTGGAGTACCGGATTGCGGAACCAGTCCAATATCTGTACGCCTCCAGGCAGCCGGAAGATATCCTGAGGAATATTTCTCAGGGTAGCATAAGGACTGTCATCGGGAGCTACGGGGTGGATGATGTGCTGACCACTGGAAAGGGTGAGATCCAGGCCAGGATCAAAGAGATGATTACCGCCAAGTTGGAGGAACAAGACATTGGAATCCAGTTGGTGAATATCACGATTCAGGACTCAGAGCCGCCCACAGCAGAGGTCATGAAAGCTTTTAAGATGGTGGAAACAGCAAAGCAGGGGAAGGAGACAGCCCTGAACAACGCCAACAAATACCGCAACGAAAAGCTACCGGAGGCAGAGGCAAAGGTGGATCAGATCATCAAGGATGCGGAGGCCAGAAAACAGACCAGGATCAATGAGGCGCAGGCCCAGGTTGCCCGTTTTAATGCACTGTATGCGGAGTACGAGAAAAAATCCGGCAGTAACAAAACAGAGAATGTTCTATGAGACAATGGAGAATGTGCTTCCGGGAGTTAAACTGATCATTGACAGCGGGGATGGCGTACAGAAGATGTTGCCTTTGGAACCGTTTGCAGGTAACGGAACGGAAGAAGACAGCAAAGGCAAGGACGCGGATGCGGAACAAGAGACAGGACAGAGTGAAACTGAAGGGAAAGCAGGGGCCCAGGGTGGAGAAACTCAGGCTCAGACAGATGCACAGGAGTAGGAGAGGAGAGTACAAATATGAAGATAAAAAAGGTAGTGGTATGTCTGGCGGCAGCGGCAGCGGTGGTGACCCTGTTGTCCTCAGTGGTTGTGACCAATAAAAACGAGTATAAACTAATCGTCAGTTTGGAAAGGTAAACCGCGTCATAGATAAAGAAGGGCTGAGTATCAAGATTCCATTTCTGCAGACTGCAGATACCCTGCCCAGGGAGACTCTGATCTATGATCTGGTTCCGTCCGATGTGATTACCAAAGACAAGAAGACTATGATCAGTGACAGCTATGTACTATGGAAGATCAGCGATCCGCTGAAATTTGCCCAGACACTAAACTCTTCTGTCACCAATGCGGAGAGCAGGATCAATACCTCTGTGTATAATGCCACGAAAAATGTGATCAGCAGCATGGGGCAGGATGAGGTGATCACCAGCAGAGATGGGGAATTGTCAAAAAGGTGATTGAAAACATTGGAGGAAACCTGGGGCAGTACGGAATTGAACTGATCAGTTTTGACACAAAACAGCTGGATCTGCCGGAGGATAACAAGGCGGCTGTGTATGAGCGGATGATCTCTGAGCGCAGCAATATAGCAGCCACCTACACCGCGGAAGGTAATTCAGAGGCGAAGGTGATTCGAAACACCACAGACAAAGAAGTGGCGATCCAGATCTCGGAGGCAGAGAAGAAGGCGGAAATCCTGGTGGCTGAAGGTGAGGCGCAGTATATGCGAATCCTCTCAGAAGCTTATGCAGATGAAAGCAAGACCGATTTTTACGCCTATGTGAGAAGTTTGGATGCGCTTAAAAATCCATGACAGGCGGAAATAAGACGGTGGTGCTCCCCGCGGATTCCTCTATAGCACAGCTTTTTTTTCGGTCAAGATAGCGTGAGTAAACAGGCAGATGGTATGGAGTAAAAGGTTTTGATATTCATAAGTTATGGAAAAGGGCGGGATCTTGTGGGATTTTCGCCCCTTTTCTTTTGTCTGTTTGCTCCAAATATCTAATATCTGTGAAATTATAGGAAAGATCAGAAAAGTCCACACAAGAGTTCATGATTGTGCATTATCAAAAAAAAGACTGTTTGGTATAATAAAATAAGCAAAAGACCCCTGAAAAATTTTGGGGGATACACATGATGCAGAACGTAAATAGAAGGGAGCAGGGATATGTATTTGAGAAAAAAAAGTAAAGAGGTTTATTGCATCAATGCTTACGGTTATAGTGACAGCTTCAGGGCTTTCAACGGAAGCAATTCAAGTGAGGGCATCACAGCCCGAAAAGGACAACTGGGAAGAGGTGCAAGAGATTCTGTCGGGAATTGTAGGGCGTTATACAGAGGCACCTGAGAAAAATCTGGTGGAATCCAATGCTTTTACTGACGGAATGCTGCTCGGGAATGGAAAGTTTGGGGTTGTCTCAGACGCCCGTGAAGATGAACAGAGTTTCTATTTGTCCGGACAGGATGTATGGGATAGCAGCAAGAACCAGAAGATTATGAATGCTCAGCTTCAAATTACACCAGCAGAAAAGAAAGAATTAAAAATCACCGCCAATGACGAGAAAAAAAAGTGAATCAAAAGGGGTAAATGCTGTAATCGACGGGAATCCTCTCACGTATTGGATCACCAATGCCCAGAGCGATAAGCCGGGGGATAAATGGCTGTTATTTGATTTTGGGAAAGATGTGACGATTGACTGCTGGAGTTCCACGCACCGGGGATATATGGACGTAAATGAGGAAGGAGTACATAACGTCCGCTATAACACAAGGAATTTCAGCCTTCAGATCAGTGAGGACAAGGAGAACTGGATAGATATTGATACCATTACAGATAATGAAGACTATCAGGTGGACCGCAATTTGGATCAACCAGTGAAATCCAGATATTTTCGGATTTATATTACAAAACCAGTACAGCCCGGAGCGGAAACAGCAAAAGTAGAGAATGACAGGGCCACGGCCAGAATTTCAGAAGTAGATTTTTCATATCAGGGAAAATCAGTGATTCATGAGGAAGAACAGAAGGCGGCTGGTTTTCGGTATAACAACTCAGATGGCAGTGGCTTTCACGGTTCTGCACAGAAGGCTTTTGATGATAATGAAGTTACTATGTGGCGCTCCGATACACAGGCAATCCGTGTGGATGGCAAGACAATTCCGCATGACAAGTGGGTTTCTATTTCCAGAGAAGATGCGTTTACATTTGACAAAATTGAGATTAAACATAATGGGGTGAACTTTCCGGATGAAACCATGTACAACACTTACGATTATGAACTGCAGATATCGGATGATGGGAGTACCTGGAACTCGATTCAGGAAGTGAACGGAAATACAGAGAGTGTAAATGCGTTCACCTTTGAAACTCCAGTAACTGCTAAGCATCTGAGAATGTTCATAACGACTCCGGTTCATCCGGACGCAGCAAGTAAACATTTTGAAAACGATATGACAAATGCCAGAATCAGTGATATCAACCTCTACTATAAGGGGAAAAATGTGGTAGTACCAGAGAGGGAATCAGGGGAATACTATCATGAACAGGATATCTTAAATGCAGAGGTCAGAAGCAGGCAGGAATTTAATGGTGAGTGGGTTACTTTTAAATCCTGGGTTGCAGATGACAGAAATTATCTGATCACGAATGTGACATTGGATGAAACAGCAGCAGAGCAGTTAAAACTAAAGCTGCTTCTCACATCTCCAAAAGGTTATAGTCCCAAAACTGGAACCTCAGAGAATTTGATTTACCTTACAAGAGAAAGCGGAAACACTTATAAATCTAAAACAGCCACTGTGGTTCGCGTACTAAAGGGTGAGAGTGAAGTGGTTGAGAACAGTCAGATTTTATCACTGCATCCGGGGAGACAGCCCAGATTTTGACTTATGCGCATTCCAGCAGCGGATTTACCGATGGGAATGGAATTGCAGTCATGCCCCTGGATGAGCTAAAGGAACAGGCATTTACCAGAATTACGTCTGTGGAAGAAACAGATGTGGATGCCATGCATGAGGAACATCTTGCATGGTGGAAAAACTATTGGCAGAAGTCCTATGTAGATATTGATGACGATGTATTGCAGCGTTATTATTTTGGAGCGCTGTATGGGCTGGGGTGTACCATGCGTCAAACCGGTAAAGGTGCGGATCAGCCAAATGTCCCCGCATCCATGATGGGGAGTATGGCAAACGAATGATACCTGCAGTTCCTATGGACGGGGGTACACTAACTATAATTATGAGGCTCCTTATTACGGGATCTATTCCGCCAACCGTGGAGAATTGATGGAACCGTATTATGAAGAGTGTGTTGCCCGGCTGACAGATGCCCAGAACAAGGCAGCCAGCGCAGGATATCAGGGGTTCAGTTTGAACGCTCCATTACACCGGTTTATCATTACTACAACAAAAAAGTCCAAAAGCGGTGGCAGGTACGAAAAATCCGTCAAAACTGCCTACAGACCAGAAGTCAAATGTAATGCTTTACACCCAGGCTCTGATTTGGGAGTGGATGTACCAGCGGAATGAAGAGACGCTTAAAAAATATGTGTACCCTTCCATCAAACAAACTGTAGAATTTTACCTGGACTTTCTGGTAAAAAGGAGGACAGGAAGTATTGGGTTGAAAATAGTGCCAATAATGAGCTAAATGCAAGCAGTAGTTATGATATTAATCCGGTACTTGATATTGGTTATGTAAAATCCCATTTTAAGGCATTTCAGGAGATGAGCGAATATCTGGGAGAAAATTTGGACATGATCCCCAGATCCGGGAGGTACTGGAGAATCTCTCTCCATATCCTACCAGTGAAAATGCAGCTATTGCAAAACAGATGTTAGCAGAACAGGGATTTGATCATGATAAGGAAGTGGTGGTTTCGGATATTATTCAGATAATTATGATCAGATCAAAGCCTCTAACTGTCCTTGGGGAAGTTATATTTATGAAGGAAACCAACCGGTAATTCTGGAAGGATTGGTACACCCTGCTGAAAATATTAGCTTATCTTCCAATTCGGACGAACTGAAATTGGCGAAGGATACCTTTAACTATCTGAATCCCCTGAATCCATATTATCGGGGCGGAGGCTACAATGGATTTCCTAAATCTTTTACGATTGGGGCCAGACTTGGTTTAGATGGAGACTATCTTTTGCAGAGGCTGGACACAACCATACAGACGATATGGAGAGAAAATCTGACCTGCAACAATGGCGGCGCTCACGGAATTGAGTCTTTTGGAACTATCGAGGCTGTCAATTCCATGCTTTTTGCAAAATGAAAATGAAGAAATGAGCCTCTTTCCGTCATGGGCAAAAAATACTAGTGCTAAATTTGTGGATCTAAGAGCAAAAGGGGCTTTTCTGGTATCTTCTGAATACAATGCAGCTACGCAAAAAGTGTCATATATTAATTTGACAAGTCAAAAGGAAATGACGTAAATCTGGTATCTCCTTGGGAGAATGGGGTGGTTATCAGAGATTCAAGCGGTAACACAGTGGATGCAGAGATGCAGATGACAGAAAATACGGGAGAATTATTATTCCATTTTAAAACTGTTGCAGGAGAAACCTACCAGATTACTGAGAACAGCCATTCTCTTGGGGAAGTAGAAAAAATCCACATTGAGCTGGAAGAGAAAGAACTTTATGTCAATGGGACAATTCAGGCAAAAGTAATTGTAGAGCCGGAAACAGCCGGTGGGCTAATAAAATGGAGCAGTTCGAACCTGGAATTGCCACTGTAAATCAAAAGGGTGTGATTACAGCAGTTGCTGAGGGAAGCACTGTGATTACAGCAGAATCGCTGCTTATACCAGGGAAAAAGATAGTGTTACAGTGTTGGTAAAAGAAAAACGTCCAGAAAGTATATACATTACCGGTATAGGTGACGGTACACTTCAGACACAGGAAGAGAAAAAACTAGCTGTCACCTTTACGCCGGAACAGGTGACAAATCAAGAAGTTATCTGGGAGAGCAGCAATCCGGACGTTCTGTCTGTGCAGGATTCCGGATGATCAAAGGGATCTCATATGGAACAGCAACAGTCACAGCCACCAGTAAAGCAGACGAGTCTGTTAAGGCATCTGTGGACCTGCAGGTTTTGGTGGACTCAACGGTTACGCCGCACTACTCTGTGATTTAAAGGAAGCCACAATTGAGAATGGAAGTACCTTAAAAAGGAGTTATGTCATGGGATATAATTTCAAGGTAAGAAACCCAATCACAATTTCAGCACTGGGATTTTATGATCAGAATAAAGATGGTGTATTCAGCAATGCGGAGTCTCAAATCGCTATTTGGAATCAGGAAAACGGGGAAATGGTGGCGGAGGGATTCGTCACAAAGGGAACAGTATCTGACCAAAACGGTTATTGTTACGCTACATTAAAAGAACCGGTGACGATCAATCAGGGTACTTACGTGATTGCTGGTATTTATCATCTAAACTCAAAAGACTCCTGGTTCCACTCCTTTAAAGAAAACCGTTTACTACAGGAAAACAGGTAGAATATTTATTTGGAGGCTATTTTTCATCTGAATTAAATCAGGAAGCGGAATTTGATATGCCATCTCCGTCAGAAGATAAAAACTATTTCTACTGTTTGAATTTTAAATATTTGGATAAAAATGCTTTGAGGGACTGCATTACAGAAATAGAGGGATATCAACCGGACAACTATACGGAGGAGGATTGGAATCTGCTTCAGCTTAAGAAGGAGAAAGCCAGAAGTATTGTGGAAAATAAAGTGTCCGATCAAAATAAAATTGAGGAAGCCTTATTTAATTTACAGATGGCAGTTAAAGGTCTGATAGAATTATCAACGGATACCTCAACTCTTAGTGCATTTTATGAAACTGTGACACAGATGGACTTATCCGGATATACCAAAGAGAGTGTAGAAAAGCTGCAGCTGGCAATGAAAGCAGTAGCAGAGGTTTTAAATGATGAGAAACCAACGGGCAGAGAACTTGAGCGGGTCCAGAAAGAAATGTTAGTGTCTATGGTGAACTTAGAGAAGGCGGTTCAGGAAGTATTTGCGGACACTTTTATGTTGGAGATTCTCTGTGAGGAATATGGTGGACTGGATTTCACATTATATACAGAGGAAAGTCTTTCTCCACTTATAGAATCCATCCAGAAGGCGGAGGCATTGCTGAGGGAAGAAGATGCAACCCAAGACGCAGTGAATCAGGCATCCGCAAAATCTGATTCTGGCTGCAGCAGGGCTTAGAGAAAAGATCCGGGGAAAAAGATTGTAGTGGAAGAAAAGGTAATTGAGAAAGTAATTGAGAAAGTGGTGGAAAAGATTGTGGAAAAACCGGCAGATTCCCCATTGAAAAAGAATGAAATAATCACGAAAGGCGGCTTAAAGTATAAAGTAACAACTATAGGGGAGGGAAAAGAAACGGTTTCTGTTGTAGGAGCAGCTAAAAGAGTGTTACAAGAGTAAATATTCCGTCCACCGTGACATTAATGAACATAAAATGCAAAGTAACAGCAGTGAAAGAAAAAGCATTTTATAAATACCGAAAAACTTAAAAAGGTGACAGTAGGGAAGTAATGTGACTCGGATTGGCAGGCAGGCGTTTTTGGAGCCTCTAAATTAAAAACAGTGACTCTGAGGACTAAGAAATTAAAGATTGTTGGGAGTAAAGCATTTAAAGGAATCTATAAAACGGCAGTCATTTATGTTCGAAAGGAAAGAGGAGCGACTACGTGAGGCTGCTGAAGAACAAAGGACAGAAAAAAGGAAGTAAAAATAATAGTTGACGCAGGCTGAAATCTGTGGTAAAAAGTAACAAAGGTTATTGAGACAACAAAGCAGAGTATCCACTCTCACCATAGCGCAAGCAGGCGACTATTGGTTAATATGATACGTAGATATTATATTTTCTATGGAGATATTATGGGTGGATAGTCTGACTATCCACCTTTTTTTTGCCGGGTGTGCAGCATATGCACAGAGCGGTATTATAGAGGAACAGTGAGTTATTTCAAGCATTTATGGAGGTGCACAGCTATTAGTGAATTAATGATTAACGAGCAGATCAGAGACAGAGAAATCCGTTTGGTTGGAGAAAAACGGAGAGCAGCTAGGAATTATGTCTACAGAGAGGCAATGAAAATCGCCCAGGAGGCAGAACTGGATCTCGTAAAGATCGCTCCCACAGCAAAACCCCGGTTTGTAAAATTATCGACTATGGTAAGTACCGTTACGAACTGGCCAGAAAAAGAAAGAAGCAAAGAAAAACAGAAGGTCATATTGACATAAAGGAGATCCGCCTTTCCCCAAATATTGACTCAAACGATTTGAATACCAAAGTTGGCGCTGCAAGAAAGTTTATCCAGAAGGGCAATAAAGTGAAGGTGACACTTCGTTTCCGCGGCCGTGAGATGGCACATATGCATGCAAGCTCACATCCTGGATGATTTTGCAGAGCAATTGAAAGACATCGCAGTGGTTGATAAGCCTGCAAAAGTGGAAGGCAGAAGCATTATGATGTTTTTAACTGAGAAACGTTCCTAAAGACGTTGAGATAGTTAAAATAGAAAATGAAAAAATAAGGAGGAAATATAAAATGCCAAAGGTAAAAACAAGCAGAGCAGCTGCAAAGCGTTTTAAAAAAACAGGTACAGGAAAATTAAAAAGAAATAAAGCTTATAAGAGCCATATCTTAACAAAAAGAAATCCACAAAGAGAAAGAAACCTGAGAAAACCGGCAATTGTGGATGCTACAAACCTTAAGAATATGAAGAAGATTTTACCGTATTTTATAAGATCAGGCGAAGGAGGAATTAAGACATGGCAAGAATTAAAGGCGGAATGAACGCTAAAAAAAACATAACAGAACATTAAAGCTGGCAAAGGGATATAGAGGTGCCCGCCCAAACAGTACAGAGTGGCAAAACAGTCTGTAATGAGAGCTCTCACAAGCGCTTATTCAGGAAGAAAAAGAGAGAAAGCGTCAGTTCAGACAGCTCTGGATCGCACGTATTACCGCTGCAGCGCATCAACGGTTTATCCTACAGCAGATTTATGTATGGACTGAAGCTGGCAGGCGTTGAGATGAACAGAAAAGTGCTGGCAGATATGGCAGTAAATGACGCAGAGGGATTTGCAACCTTAGCAGAGTTGGCAAAGAGCAAAATTGCATAGTATAGATCATTTGAAAGGGAAGCTGGTGACAGCTTCTCTTTTTTTCTTTCACCTCTTTTCCCGGCTCTAAATCTGTGGTATAGTGAAACCAACAATAATTTTGCAATGTAATAAAAAACTGTTGTATTGACGGGAGGATTGGAGGCTGGAAAGAGAGAATGGAAGCAAAAAAGACGATATTGCTGAATCTGGGGGGATGAGGCGAGGCTGATGGCGGTGGGGGAAGGGGCTGTCCTCTCCAAAGCGCCTGGCGTTGCTGGCACTTTGGAGAGGGAGCCGCTGAACATCAATGAGATAGCGGAACGGATGAAAATCCCGCCCTCTTCAGCTGCAATGCATGTAAAGACTTTGGAGGAGGCGGGGCTGATTGAGACAATACTGATGCCCGGCATACGCGGTTCCATGAAGGTCTGTAAAAAACGGCCGGCAGACTTATTGTTTCCTTGGAACTGCCAAAGGATGAACGGAAGCGGACTGAGACAGTTAGTATGCCGGTGGGGAATTTTGTGGATTACCATGTGGAACCCACCTGCGGCATTGTGGGGAGTGACGGCCCTATCGATGAGGAGGATGAGCCCCGTTGCTTTTACAATCCAAGACGGACCCAGGCCCAGCTCATCTGGTTCGGTAAGGGGTACGTGGAATACCGCTTTCCCAATTCCGGGCTGGACGAGAGGGTGCTTAAGAGGTTAGAGGTATCCGCGGAGCTTTGTTCCGAAACAGCAGACTATGACCTGGACTATCCCTCTGACATCACCCTCTGGATCAATGGGCTGGAGGCTGGAACCTGGCACTGTCCCAGTGATTTTGGCGGACGGAGGGGAAATTGAATCCTGACTGGTGGCCGGAGAAAAACACTCAGTATGGTATGCTGAAAACCTGGAGCGTGGATAAAAGGGGGAACGAAACTGGATGGGAGGATGGTGTCAGGAACAAAACTTAAAGATCTTCATTTGGGGAGAAGCCCTACATTTCAGTGAAGATAGGAATTCGGGAGGATGCCGCCTGCACAGGCAGGGGTGAACCTGTTTGGGGAAGGATTTGGCGATTACCCTCAGAATATTTTAATGAAATTTTGCTATTAGCTGTGAGGCATCATGCTTGAGGCTATGAAGCAAGTTAGGAGGCAGAAAAGATGAAGTTGAAAAGTGCAGGGGCTATAATTCTTAGTGGCGCGATAGCGGTTAGTCTGGCGTTACCGTATCCAATTACGCAGGCTATGGCGGCAGAACTTTCCAATCAGAAGATGAGGGGCGGAGAGGCTAAATATGTGAGGGAGGCCGATGGAATGGACACAAGGGCTGTGGAGGATGAACGGATCAGTCAGTCTGAACTGTCTGCATCCGCAGACAGCTATCAGACTGGCAATGAGGCTGCAAAGGCCATAGATGGAAATGAGGGGACTTGGTGGCACACCTCATGGAGCAATCGCCAGGATCTGCCGCAGTCAATCACATTGACACTGAAGCAAGCGGTGGACGGACTGTATCAGTTGAGGTACAAGCCCAGGAATGATAAGGACTGAATGGAACTATCCAGAAATTTGAAATCTCTGTGAGCCGGGATGGAACAAAGTTTGTCAATGTGGCTGAGGGAGTCTGGGATGCCACAAGGGGTGAGAAGAGCGCCAGCTTTGATGTACAAAACGGGGTGATAGCAGTCCGGCTGACTGCGTTTACCAATAAAGGGAAACAGCGCCAGGGGAGGACAGTCAATATGCATCCGCGGCAGAGCTGAATCTGGTCAGAAACCCGGGATTTGTAAAAAGATACTGAGAAGCTCAGTCAGGCTGTTAGAAGGGCAAAAGAGCTTTATAGAGCAGAATCCATCCCTGAACCTTCAGAGCATTGACGCTATTTTGGAGGAGGCGGGGTTGCTCTGGCCCAGGGCTCTTTGGCAACCCAGGAGATGCTGGATTCTGGCCGTTAGACTGGACGCTGAGGTGGAGGTGAGAAAGCCTAAGACCAGCATAACGGGATCTGCCGGGGAACGGATGTATGACACAGACGGCGCATTAATTCAGGCGCACGGAGGCCAGATCACAAAGTGGGGTGACACTTACTATTGGTACGGGGAGGATAAAACAGACCAGTACAAACCAACGGGCGTACATCTCTACACTTCACAGGATCTCTACAACTGGGAGGATCAGGGCCTGGTACTAAAGACCATGACCAGCAAAGACCAGTTTAAGGAAGACGCCTATTTCAATGGGCTATACGGGAGCCTGAGCCCCGCCGAGCAGGATGAGATTTACACACATATTGATAAGAACACCGCTGTGGTGGAGCGGCCAAAGGTAATTTACAACGAGAAAAATGAAAACTATGTTATGTGGTACCACGCGGATGGGCCTCTGAATGGCCAGGAGGCGCCCAGTCCTACGGGAAGGCAATGGCTGCGGTAGCTGTCTCTGACAAGCCGGAGGGACCCTTTAAGCTGATAAAAGCCAGCCGTCTGAATACCTCCGGGGATTACAAGGGGAGAGCAGAGGGATGGCCAGGGATATGAACCTCTTTGTGGACGCAGATGGTGCGGGGTACATACTATATGCCAGCGAGGAGAACGCCACCATGTACATATCCAGGCTGAATGAGGACTATACGGATATCGCGGCCAGGGATGAGGAAGCTGTGGAGGGCAGGGATTTTACCAGAAACATGGTGGGAGAGTCCAGGGAAGCGCCGGCCATATTCCGGTACAAAGACAGATACTACCTGATGACATCCGGATGTACCGGCTGGAAGCCAAATCAGGCCAGGTACTATATAGCAGACTCGCCCATGGGGCCATGGACATCTATGGGAGATCCCTGTGTGGAGGATGTTAATAAAAATACCTTCCAGACACAGAGCACCTGTATTTTTCCGGTGGATGCTGCAAAGGGCAAATTTATCTACATGGGGGACCGCTGGCTGACGCCGGATATGGGTGGAGAACTGGGGGATTCCAGATATGTCTGGTTGCCTGTTGAGTTCGGTGAAAACTATTTGATGACTCTGAGAGAATATTCCAACTGGACACTGGACGAGCTGGAGGGAAAAAGCGGCTTCGAGGTGGACCGCATGAACCTTACCGACATGGAGATACTTGTGTCAGACAGGGTAAATATGGATGAACTTGAGGGAAAACCGTCATGGTTATAAGCGGTGACGGAACCACCTTTTGAAGACACCAATCTGCGATTGGAGAAAAGAAAAACCTGTTTGACTCATACGCAATCGGAAAGGAAAAGCTTACCGGTATTATGAAGGACTTCCTGGGAAAAGAGATTTCTGTCAACGTGACAAAATATCAGGATGCCATGGTTTACTTTGTGGACTGTAATGGGGTAGCAGCGGATTACTATGATGGGTTCAAACGATTGGGTATTGAACTGCTCAACAACAAACCAGACCAGATGTATGACGGAGAGTGGGGGTTGGTGAGTAAGCTTTCAGAGGATGTGGGAACCCATTCAGGCGCAGATTTATTTGGTACGGGATATTGGGCGGAGAAAGACAAATCCATTACTTACCGGTTTGCGCTTCCGGCGGGAACATACACTGCCTATGCGGGATTTAGTGAGTGGTGGACTGCAAGCCGCCAGGCGCAGCTCAACGCAAAGCTGGTGGAAGAAGGGGCAAGCTGACGCAGCTATCACAGGCCACCGCAATGAATACCAACTCCTGGGACAAACAGAGCATTTTTGAGAATACGTTTGAATTAAAAGAAGACGGGGTGGTTCAGGTGAGTGTAGATAAGGTTTCCGGCGGAGACCCTCTTCTGGCATGGCTCGGCATCACCCAAAAAGCGGATACGGAAGCGCTCAGTGAGACCATTGAGAGTATACATGGGGAGATGTCCGGTATGAATGCAGAGGAGTATTCAGAACAGCTCTGGACAGAACTGGAGCAGGAGTTGGCGGACGCAGAGAAAGCATTGTCCCTGGAAGGGATTTCTCAGAAAAAATGCGATGCGCTTCAGGCAAAGCTTATGTCCACTTTGCAGAAGTTAAAGGACTCCCAAAAAGAACCCCTTCCAGACCCTAAGCCTAGTCCCAAGCCAGATCCGGAACCTGCACCCAAGCCGGACCCTGCGCCTGCGCCTCTTCCCAAAGAGGAGTACAAGATTCAGTATGTGCTGAAGAAAGGAAAAAATAATCCGGCGAATCCGTCAACCTATATGGACGGGACCGTTGAGCTTAAGTCCCCTTCACGCAGAGGTTATACCTTCAAAGGCTGGTATACGGATGAGAAATGCAAGAGAAAAATTACAAGTGTGAGTCAGAAAAGCGTCACGGTGTACGCAAAGTGGTCAAAAATGAAAGTTCCAAAACAGCAGCCCCAATTTTAAAATCAGGGAGCAAAAATTGACGGTGCGCATCAAAAAGGTTTCCGGCTGCAAAGGGTATGAAATCCGCTGTGCACTGGACAGGAAACTCAAAAAGGCAGCAAAACCAGGCTTGCCGGCAAGCAGTCTGTTGTCATTCGGGGATTGAAGCCAGGGCGGATCTATTATGTAAAAAAGTAAGGGCATACAAAATAGACTCTGCAGGCAAAAAGGTATATGGAAAGTACAGCGCAGTCAAACGTATAAAGGTCAAATAGGAAAAAATCCAAGGAGCAGCAGTTTTCCGCATTAAAAAGAGATACATCTATGCATTATAGATGTATCTCTTTTTCTAATGCGGAAAGCGGGACTTGAACCCGCACGATATTGCTACCACAGGCACCTGAAGCCTGCGCGTCTGCCAATTCCGCCATTTCCGCGTTCACGTGAAGCCGCCTGCGCGACTCACAAAGTGATATAATACAAGATATTTAAAATTCTGTCAAGAACTTTTGGAAAAATATTCGTATAACTTTTTGGGTTTTATGGATAATAGATAATGAAATTCCGGCAGATGGCGACTGTGGCCGGAGAAGGAGGACAAAATGGAAGAAGAAATGATTGAACTGCTGAACCGGCAGATTAACTTGGAGTTTTTCTCTGCTTATTTTTATCTGAATGTCTCAAATTATTATGTGGAACAGAATCTGGACAGGTTTGCCAGTTGGTTTCGTGTACAGGAGCAGGAAGAACGGGATCACGCTTTTGTGATTCTGAATTACCTGCAGGATAATGACTGTGAGGTGCGCCTGGATAAGATCGCATCCCCACAGAAGCAGTTTGAGGATGCACAGGAAGCTCTGCTCTACGCATCTGAGCATGAAAAGTCCGTGACAAGAAGTATTCACAGGCTTTACGAAAAGGCGCTGACACTCAAGGATTTCCGTACCCTGCAGCTTTTAGACTGGTTTGTGAAGGAGCAGATGGAGGAGGAGAAAGAGCATTCGGGATATTATTGACAAATACCGGCTCTTTGTGGAGGATCAGAAAAGTCTCTATCTTCTGGACAGTGAGCTGAAGTCCAGGGTTTACACACCTGTGGGCCCGGTAATGGCAGTCTGAAGGAGGAGATGATCATGGATAAAGCGATTAAAGAGAAACACAAGGAAATAAAGCTCCCTATTGTCAATGAGGAGGATGCTATGAGATAAGACTGGAGAGTATCGGTGGGCTGGGCGCCAACCTGTGCGGTAAGCTGCTGGGTGATCTGGGGGCCTGCCATCTGGGGCTCAACGCTGCCAGTTTCTCCAGCTATGGCTCGGAGAAAAGGGGATCACCTGTGAAGGCATTTATACGCTGGTGCGCTCCGGACAGGGAGATAAGGATCAACAGCCCCATTGAGCATCCCCATATCCTTGGACTCTTTCACGAAGCCCTGGCCGGAAAGCTTCCGGTGACGGCGGGGTGGATGAGCAGACCAAACTGGTAATCAACTCACCTGAAAAACCCCAGGTACTGAGGATAAGCTGAAACTCTGTGCAGGAGATATGTACGTGGTGGATGCTCTGCACATTGCCATGGAATCCAAGAGCAGGGTCAATATGGTGATGCTGGGAGCAATCACAAAGGCTGCCGGTTTTATACCCTTTGAACAGATCTGTGAATTGGTGGAGAACACTGTGGGGAGAAAGTACCCTGCCCTGCTGGAGCGGAACTTGGAAGGGCTGAGAAGAGGATATGAGGCAGCCGAATGTGTTCATTTTGAGCAGGACGGCAAATATGAACCGTTGGAGTATCAGGAAGCGCAGACCTCATGGGGATACGAAAAATGCACCCATAGGCGGGTAAATCCGCGTTTTGGAAGCACGGTGTCCAATGATCTGTCCGCATCCAGAGAAGGGTACATTCCACTGTTTATTCAGGAGAAGTGCATAAACTGCGGGCTCTGTGATTCCACCTGCCCGGATATGGTGTTCCAGTTTAAAAAGGGCGAGTACAAGGGCAGGGAGGCAATGGTGAATACCGGACTTGATTACCATCACTGCAAGGGCTGTCTGCGGTGCGTGGATGTCTGTCCCACCAATGCCCTGGTACAGGGACTGGAGAGGGAGCATCCGGAACTGAAGTGGTTTGTGAGGAATAAGGATTTGATCGTAGACAAACTGGAATTTGAGGACGTGGGTGCAAACTCCTGGTTGACAAGCGAATCTTATCTGGAGGAGCGAAGAATTGACGGAGGGCTGGTGTGATGGAAAAACAAAAGCTTTTATTTGAGAGCGGCAACGAGTTGGCCGCCTACGCGGCAAAACAGATCAACTATCATGTGATGGGCTATTACCCCATCACCCCTTCCACAGATCGCGGAGTTTCTGGATCTTATGAAAGCGGAGGGGGAGCATGAGATTTCACTCATTGCAGCAGAGGAGAACACAGCGCCGCCGGCATCTGCTACGGCGCCTCAGCCGCTGGAGGCCGTGTATTTAATGCCACCAGTGCCAACGGTCTGCTCTATGCCTTAGAGCAGTTTCCGGTGCAGTCCGGCACACGCTTTCCCATGGTTCTGAATATTGCCTGCCGCACCGTATCCGGTCCCCTGTCCATCAAGGGGATCACAGCGATGTGATGTATACCCTGAATACCGGCTGGATCATTCTGTTTGCGGACACGCCCCAAGCAGTCTATGATATGAACCTGTGTGCTCTGAAGATCGCGGAGTCAGTGAGGCTTCCGGTTATTGTGGCCTTTGACGGTTTCTTTACCAGCCATCAGAAAAAGAAAAGCTATGTATTCGAGGAGGATGAGACGGTCACTGGATTTCTGGGTAAACAGGATACAAAGTACTCTGTCCTGGACCTGGAACATCCGGTTTCCATCGGCTCCTACATGAATGAACCGGACATCTTAAATAATAAATACCAGCTGCATCAGGCAATGGAGCAGGCCAGAGTGGTCATCCCCCAGGTGTTCCGGGAGTATGCCGAACTTTCGGGCAGGGACATGAATCTGGCGGAGGGTTATCGGAACCAGGACGCGCAGGTGATACTGTTTCTTTTAGGGTCATCCTATCACACGGCCAAGACCGCTGCTGACCGCCTCAGGGAGCAGGGGAGTGAGGGCTGGGGTTGTGACACTTCACACACTCCGGCCGTTTCCGGCAAAGGAGCTCTCCGCGCTTTGCAAGAGCGCGGAGACGATTTTGGTGGGAGACAGGCAGGACAGCTATGGGGCAGGCGGCGGAAATATGACTCTGGAGCTCAAAGCAGCTCTGAAGGATCACAATAGCCAGGCCAGAGTCCTCAGCCGCATCTATGGACTGGGAGGCAGGGACTTCTATTTAAAAGATGCCCAGGAGCTTTTTGAACAGTGCCTGAATCCAAATGCGAAGGAATTTGACTATCTGGGGATTTATCCAGGTGAAAAAGACCTGGAGGTAAAACAATATTTTGATCCAATCACCAAGGAGCAGGCAAGTCCGGGCTACATCACAGTCAATGTGGATAAGCAGGCGCAGAATGTGAAGGTAACCGGAGGGCAGATTAGCCAGAGCACAGCCATGCCGAAACGGCTGGCACCGGGACACAGGGGCCTGTCCGGGCTGTGGGATTCCGGTGAACGTAAATCTGCTCTTAAAAGGAATTGAGGGGAACGTAGTGCTATTGTTCCAGACTGGTTGCGGAATGGTGGTCACAACCTCATATCCCAAAACAGCCTTTCGTGTTCCTTACATTCACAATCTGTTTCAGAACGGCGCAGCTACGCTGGCGGGTGTGGTGGAGGCGTTTCGCCAGAAACGCAGAAGAGGAGAAACTGCCGGATGAGGACATCACCTTTGTGATGGTCAGCGGAGACGGTGGTCTGGATATTGGTATGGGATCTGCTCTGGGCACAGCCCTGCGCGGCGACCACCTGATCATTTTGAGTATGACAACGGGGGATATATGAATACCGGCTACCAGCTCTCCTACTCCACCCCCAGAGGCGCAAAGAGTTCCACCTCCCATTTGGGAAAAAGATCAGTACAGGAAAACCTTTGCAAACAAGGATATGCCTCTGATTATGGCTGCCACCAACCTGCCTTATGTGGCCACTGTAGCGGAATCAAACCCTGCTGATTTCATTAAAAAAGCCGCCAAGGCCAAGACCTATGCGGCTGAGTACGGGACAGCTTATGTAAAAGCGCTCTCTGCATGTCCTCTGAACTGGGGGACAAACCCAATACAGAGCGTCGGGTAATAGGGGCTGCCGTGGACTGCTGCTATTTCCCTCTCTATGAGATCGAGAACGGAGTTACTGCCCTGAGTTATGACCCTGAGAAGAAAAAATAAAAAGATTCCTGTCACAGATTGGCTTGAGATGATGGGAAGGACAAGGCATCTGGCCAGGGAGGAATATCGTAATGTGGCAGCCGAGATTCAGGCTGAGGTGGACAGGCGCTGGGAGAGGCTGAAAGCGCGCGCGGAACATCCCCTTCTATAGTTAGTCAACCTCATCAGAGCCGAATGCAAAGGAGAGCCAGCATCCCGCGGGATGCTGGCTTGATTATGAAAACTCTATGTAAACTATCCCATTGGGATAGAGGGTTGTTTGTCGAAGTTCAACGGCAGATCATACGGCCTGTACCGTATGAAACCGCTGTCCTTCATTTGATGTTATCAGTATACTGGAAAATTGTGTCTGAGTATGATAGCAAACATAAGAATCTCTTAAAGAGATAAAGAGAATATTAATTTTGTAAAAATGAAATTTAAAACCTGATTCTCCATCAGGGAGCCAGGATATCGCTGTACTCTTCCTTGCGCTTCTCAAACCAATTGACTGCGTAAGGACAGGTGAGAATTGCCTTTTTATTCTGAAACCGCAGCTCTGCGGCAAGTTCCCTCATCAGCTCTCCTGCGATCCCCTGACCCCGCAGGGAATCATCCACAAAAGTGTGGTTTACATCCACGGTGGAAACGTCAATGCAGGGGAAGGTGACCTGGGCTATAGTGTTCTTGTCAGCATCGTAAACGTTGATCTCGTTTTTATTGTGTATAAATTGCATGAAAGTACCTCCTTTTGTTTCCTGCATTTTAACACAGGTGGGGAGGCAGCGCAAGTGATGGGAATATGTGTAATAAAAAAGAATCCTGCGCGCGTATTCTCCGCCTGCAGCGGGCTGCCCCGGCAGCCATCTTCCGCTTTGCCGCAGTGCGATCCCGCCCGGAGGGCATTTTATATCATAGGGAATTCCGAAGGATTTTCCTATGATATAAAAAAACAGGCCCATGGCCTGTCCTTAAGAGTGCGGAAAGCGGGACTTGAACCCGCACGATATTGCTACCACAGGCACCTGAAGCCTGCGCGTCTGCCAATTCCGCCATTTCCGCTCATTTTGTTGAGCTGTATAACTCACGAAGATAATAATACAAGAAATCCTAAAATTTGTCAACAATTTTTTTGTCAAAAAAAATTTAAAAATTCATATTGACGAATTGGAAATGAGATGTTATAATTCCTTTTGTTGCAGCAAGATACGCAGCAATTTGCGGAGTGCTGGAATTGGCAGACAGGCTAGACTAAGGATCTAGTGATGGCAACGTCGTGTGGGTTCAAGTCCCATCTCCCGCATCATATAAGAAATGATAGAGTGAAAAACCAAAAAACTGGCTTTTTTCACTTTTTTTTGTATCATTTTGTCATCAGAAAAACCGTTGCAAAGGCCGTCACCGAATGATATACTAATCGTTAGGTATATTATAGGCGGAGAGGGTGTTTAGTGTTACTGTGAACAGTAACCGTTTTCCAGCTTTTTGGAGGTACAGGAAAGATGAAAAGAATTGAAGAATATGTTTTGAGTATCCCGGATTTTCCGGAGCCGGGTATTATTTTCCGGATGTAACCAGCGTGCTGCAGGATGCCGACGGACTGCAGTTAGCCATTGACTCCATGAAAAAATTGATTGGCGACACGGAGTTTGACGTGATTGCCGGTACGGAGTCCAGAGGATTTATTTTTGGTGTGCCGATTGCATACAGCATGCATAAGGCCTTTGTACCTGTGAGAAAAAAGGAAAACTGCCCAGGGAGACGGTATCCAAAACGTATGATCTGGAGTACGGCAGTGCGACCATAGAGATGCACAAGGATTCCATCAAGCCGGGCCAGAGGGTTGTCATCGTGGACGATCTGATTGCCACAGGCGGAACCGTGGAGGCGAGCGTAAAGATGATTGAGGAACTGGGCGGCGAGGTTGTGAAGATTATTTTCCTGATGGAGCTTGGCGGGTTAAAGGGCCGCGAGAAGCTGAAGGGATACAATGTGGATTCAGTCATCTGTTACGAAGGAAAATAAAGAAAGACGGTGATGCGTATGCCAATGAGAGATAAGACAAAGACGGACAAAATCGAAGAGATCAAGAAAGCGGATGCCAGTGTAAAAAACATGGCTGACTTTACGAGCCCGGATCTTTTTATATCAGGAACTGATAGACAGTGTGAGAAAGTACCATCCTTCCACAGATATTTCTATGATTGAGAAGGCCTATAAGATTGCCTATGAAGCGCATGAGGGCCAGTGCCGTAAGTCGGGTGAACCTTATATCATTCATCCTCTCTGTGTTGCAATCATCCTTGCCGATCTTGAGCTGGATAAGGAGACAATAGTCGCGGGGCTTCTGCACGATGTGGTGGAGGACACGGTGATGACTTCTGAGGAGATTACCCAGGAGTTTGGCGCAGAGGTGGCGCTTCTGGTGGATGGGGTTACCAAACTGGGACAGTTGTCCTATTCTGCCGATAAAGTGGAAGAACAGGCCGAGAATCTGCGTAAGATGTTCCTGGCGATGGCGAAGGATATCCGGGTAATTTTGATCAAACTGGCCGACCGCCTTCACAATATGCGTACGCTAAAATATATGAGACCCGAAAAGCAGAAGGAGAAAGCCAGGAGACTATGGATATCTATGCGCCTATCGCACAGCGGCTGGGTATTTCCAAGATTAAGATCGAACTGGATGATCTGTCACTGAGATATCTGGAGCCGGAGGTCTACTATGATCTGGTGGAGAAGATCGCGCTGCGCAAGAGCGCCAGGGAGGCCTTTGTCCAGAGTATTGTGGATGAGGTGAGCAAGCACATCGAGGCAGCGGGGATCAAGGCCCAGATTGACGGCAGAGTCAAGCATTTTTTAGTATCTACAAAAAATGGTGAACCAGGAGAAGACCCTGGATCAGATCTACGACTTGTTTGCGGTCCGCATCATTGTGGACACGGTGAAGGACTGTTATGCGGCTTTGGGCGTGATTCATGAGATGTATAAGCCCATACCAGGCAGGTTCAAAGACTATATAGCCATGCCAAAGCAGAACATGTACCAGTCTCTGCACACCACACTGATTGGTCCAACAGGCCAGCCCTTTGAGATCCAGATCCGCACCTTTGAGATGCACAGGACAGCAGAGTACGGCATCGCTGCCCACTGGAAATACAAGGAGACTTCAGACGGCAAGAAGCCAATGGCAGAGCAGGAGGAGGAGAAGCTCAGCTGGCTGCGGCAGATCCTGGAATGGCAGAGGGATATGTCCGATAATAAGGAATTCATGAATCTGCTAAAGAGCGACCTGGATCTCTTTGCAGAGAACGTGTACTGCTTTACTCCGGCAGGGGGATGTGAAAAATCTGCCCAACGGCTCTACCCCATTGACTTTGCCTACAGCATCCACAGCGCAGTGGGCAACAAGATGATCGGAGCCAGGGTAAACGGAAAACTGGTCACCATAGACTATGAAATCCAGAACGGGGACAGAATAGAGATACTGACCTCCCAGAATTCCAAAGGGCCCAGCCGTGATTGGCTGAAGATTGTCAAGAGTACCCAGGCGAAGAATAAAATCAACCAGTGGTTTAAGAATGAGCGCAAGGAAGACAACATCATTAAGGGAAAAGAGATGCTGTCCACCTACTGTAAGTCGAAAACTATTGTGCTCAGCGATATCTTAAAGCCCTCCTACATGGAGAGCGTGATGCGCAAATACGGGTTCCGGATTGGGAGTCCGCCCTGGCGGCCATAGGCCATGGAGGTCTTAAGGAGGGCCAGGTAGTCAACAAGCTTTTAGAGGAGTACGATAAGCAGCACAAGAAAGAGATTACGGATGAAAATATCATAGAGGCAGCCGGCGCAAAGGAGAAAGTGCGCATTGCCAAATCTAAGGGCGGTATTGTAGTCAAGGGGATTCATGATGTGGCGGTCCGGTTTTCTAAGTGCTGTTCCCCTGCCCGGAGATGAGATCGTAGGGTTTGTCACCAGGGAAGGGGTGTTTCCATTCACCGCACGGACTGCGTCAATGTCATTAACCTGACAGAGGAAGACCGCGTTCGATTGATTGACGCAGAGTGGCAGGCGCCGGATTCACCGGGAGAACAGGGAGCTCTACACAGCGGAAATTAAGATTTTCGGAAACAACAGGACCGGGCTTTTAGTAGATATTTCCAGGATCTTTACGGAGAGAAAGATTGATGTGACCAGCGTCAACTCCAGAACCAGCAAGCAGGGGACAGCCACCATTGCCATGAGTTTTGATGTGCCCAGCAAGGAGGAGTTGAACCGCCTGATTGAAAAGATCCGGCAGGTGGAGAGCGTGATAGATATTGAACGTACAACAGGGTGACAGAAGGGCTGTAAAGTTTTACGCAGAGAGGAAAGGAAGGATCACGATGGACAGAATGCAGATAGAGAGACGGGTTCTGGGAATGGTGCGCACAAACTGTTACCTGGTGGTTAACCGTGAGACGATGGAGGCGGTGATCATTGACCCCGCAGACAGCGCGGGTGTCCTGATTGCGGATCTGGATGCACTGGGGCAAGGCCTGCGGGTATTTTACTTACACACGGACATTTTGACCATATCGGGGCGGCCAGAGTTGTCGGACCGCTACCAAATTCCCATCTGTGCGGGCAGGGAGGAAGCGGATATTATGGAAGATGCCGGTATGAATCTCTCCATACAGTTCAGAAACCCAATCAGTGTGAAAGCAGACCGTCTGCTGGAAGACGGGGAGACGCTTTCAATGGCGGGATTTGATTTCCGGGTGCTGTTTACACCAGGACACACAAAAGGGGGTGTGTGCTACTATGTGGCTGAGGAACAGGCCCTGTTTTCCGGGGATACTCTGTTTTGCGAAAGCGTGGGGCGTTCCGACTTTCCAACCGGCAGCATGTCTGTGCTGGTGCATTCCGTCCAGGGTCTGCTTCAGGAGCTTCCGGAGGAGACTGCGGTGTATCCGGGACATGAGGGGGAGACCAGCATAGCCCATGAAAAGAGGAACAATCCTTATATTTTCTAAAGATGAGGAGGCGGCAGTGTAAGGAGCGTTACTGTGAACAGTAACTAAGGAGCCGCAAGACAGAAAACATAGGAGTGCACAAAGATGATAGCAGTACAGCTGAATAAGAGGGATTTTTTGAGTATGATATCCACTCCCTGGTGAGGGCGTTCTATCCGGGGGTGGAAGTTTCTGTTTTTGCGGAGAAAATGTGGAGACAGAGTACTCTCTGAAGATAGATATAATTTACGGGGAAGAGGAGATACACGCTTTTTTGAGATCCCCGGAGGGCAGGCTGATTCAGGGAGGACGGAGTCGAGACAGGGGACAGCCGGCAGCGAAAAGAGAGGAAAAACCGTCTGAAATCCATGCTCTACCGTCTGTTGTCCGATTATACAGGCCAGACGCTTCCATGGGGAAATCTGACGGGAATCCGTCCAACCAAGATTCCCATGGCAATGCTGGATGAGGAATGTCCAATGTCCAGATTGCCGGTTATATGAGGGAAACTTATTATACCAGCAGGGAGAAGACAGCTCTTGCCATAGCCATAGCCAACAGAGAGAGAAGATACTGGAGAACATCCATTATGAAGAGGGGTACAGTCTCTATGTGGGAATCCCCTTCTGCCCCAGCATCTGCCTGTACTGCTCCTTCAGTTCCAGTCCCATCAGTGTCTGGCGTGACAAGGTGGACGCCTATCTGGACGCCCTGTGCAGGGAGATTTCATTTGGAGCCGGGAATACAGGGACAGAACACTGGATACGGTTTATATAGGAGGCGGAACGCCCACCACACTGGAACCGGAACAGTTGGATAGGCTGCTCACCGCCCTGGAGTCCTCCTTTGACATGAAAAACGTTCAGGAGTTTACGGTGGAGGCTGGCAGGCCGGACAGCATTACCAGGGAGAAGCTTGAGGTACTGGCAAGACACAAGGTGACACGGTTTCCATCAATCCTCAGACTATGAATCAGAAGACTCTGGAGGTGATCGGACGCCAGCATACGGTGGAACAGACCAGGAAGCCTTTTTGCTGGCGCGCAGTCTGGGATTTGACAATATAAATATGGATCTGATCGTAGGCCTTCCGGGAGAGGAAAAGCCGGAGGTGGAGCATACCCTGAGGGAAGTGGCAGCTCTGAATCCGGACAGCATTACGGTGCATTCTCTGGCGGTCAAGCGGGCAGCCAGGCTGAATATGTTCCGTGATCAGTATAAGGAGATGACCTTTACCAACAACCAGGAAATTATGGATATGGCCTATTCCTATGCCGTACAGACGCAGATGTCTCCCTATTATCTTTACCGCCAGAAGAATATGGCGGGTAATTTGGAAATGTGGGGTACGCCAGAGAGGGAAAGGCAGGTATCTACAATATCCTGATTCTGGAGGAAAACAGTCCATTTTGGCCCTCGGAGCAGGAGCTTCCACGAAGGTGGTGCGCCGTGCAGACCGCATCGACCGTATTGAAAATGTAAAGGATATAAAAATTACATAGAACGGATCGATGAGATGATAGAACGGAAAAAGACAGGGATTTTTAAAGTATGGAAAATAAGAGCAATTGTAAGATCATCGAACTGAATGTGGCAAAGAGCTGGCTCACGGCATTTGTGTCAGCAATCTGGCGTGCCGGGTGGCAAGGGAACTGGGATTGCCGCCGGAGGTCTGCTATGAGCTGGCAGTGGCCGGGCTTCTGCACGATCTGGGTAAGCTGGAGGTGGCAAAGTACATCTATGCCAGGGAGGAGGACACCCTGCACATTGAGGAGATGAAATATGTGAGAACCCACTCCACCTTAAGCTATACCATGCTGGTCAAGAGGGGGTATTCCAAATTCATTCTGGAGAGCATTCTCTACCACCATGAAAACTTTGACGGCTCGGGATATCCCTCCAATCTGGTGGGGAAGAAATCCCCTGGGAGCCAGAATCATCAGAGTCTGTGACGTGTTTGCAGCCCTGACTACTGACCGTCCCTACCGCCGGTCCTTTGATATGGATACGGCAGTGGAGCTGATGATTGAGGAAGTGAAAAATTTTGATATGAAAATCTTTCTGGCTTTTCTAAATGTCATCCACCAGGAGGATATTGAAGATATATTAGACAAAAAAGAATTGCAAATCGATTTAGAGGAGGAAATGTTATGAGCTTGAAGAAAAGCCGGTGACCGGTATGAAGGATATCTCCCCAGGGAGATGGAGATCCGGGACTATGTGATACGTCTGATCAAGGAGACCTACGGGTCTTTCGGGTTTTCATCCATTGAGACGCCATGTGTGGAGCACATTGAAAATTTGTCCAGCAAGCAGGGCGGCGACAATGAAAAGCTTATTTTCAAAATTATGAAAAGGGGAGAGAGAAGCTAAAGCTGGAGACCGCGCAGACAGAGAGTGATTTGGTGGACGGAGGTCTCCGCTATGACCTGACTGTACCGCTTTCCAGATATTATTCCAACAATGCCAATGAGCTTCCGGCTCCGTTTAAGGCACTTCAGATGGGAAATGTATGGCGTGCTGACAGGCCTCAGAGAGGACGCTTCCGTCAGTTTATGCAGTGTGACATAGATATCCTGGGAGAGCCCTCCAACCTGGCGGAGATTGAGCTGATTCTGGCAACCTCCACCCTGGTGGGAAAGCTGGACTTTGAAAACTTTACTATCCGCATCAATGACCGGAAGATTTTGAAAGCTATGGCTGCCTACAGCGGTTTCCCCGGTGGAGAGCTATGACCTGGTTTTCATTATTTTGGACAAGATGGATAAGATCGGCCCTGAGGGTGTGGCCGCAGAGCTTGAGAAGGAAGGGTTTACGAAGGAGTGCGTGGAAACTTATCTGAATCTGTTTCGGGAGGTCACGCAGGATCTGCAGGGGAGTTTGCTATCTGAGGAATAAACTGGCAGGGGTGCTGGATGAAAAAGATGCTTCTGATCTGGCCACGATCATTGAGAGCGTGGATGCGGTGAAGAGCGCGAACTTTAAAATCGTCTTTGACCCCACCCTGGTGCGGGAATGTCTTACTATACGGGCCCCATCTTTGAGATCAGCATTGACGGGTTCGGCGGCTCTGTGGGCGGCGGCGGCCGCTATGATGAGATGGTGGGTAAGTTTACGGGCAACCAGACGTGTGCCTGCGGATTTTCCATCGGATTTGAGCGCATTGTGATGCTGCTCTTGGAAAAGGACTATCAGATTCCCGCAAAGAGCCTCAAAAAGCATATTTGGTGGAAAAAAATATGCCGGGAGAAGAACTGCTCGCCATCTTTAAGGAGGCGGAAGCGGAGCGCAGCCAGGGAATGCAGGTCAGTGTTGCAGTGATGAAGAAAAACAAGAAATTCCAGAAGGAACAACTGATGGCAGAGGGATACACAGAGTTTAAGGAATTTTTCAGAAGATCATAGGTAGGAGGAAGGATTCATGGCAGAATCAATGAAGGGACTGAAAAGGTCCCACAGATGTACGGAACTGAGCAAGGAAAATGCGGGCACCCAGGTTACGGTTATGGGATGGGTACAGAAGAGAAGAAATCTGGGAAGTCTGATATTTGTGGACTTGAGAGACCGTTCCGGTCTTTTGCAGATCGTGTTTGACGAAAAGGATATCGGCACACAGGGGTTTGAGAAGGCGGGAAAACTCAGGAGTGAGTTTGTCATTGCGGTTGTGGGGAGAGGGGAACCCAGGGCAGGGGCGGTAAATGAGAATCTGGCCACCGGAGAGATTGAAATCCGCGCCACAGAGCTTCGCATTCTGTCTGAGTCGGAGACACCTCCTTTCCCTATTGAGGAGGGAATCCAGACAAAGGATGAGCTGCGCCTGAAACACCGCTATCTGGATCTGCGCCGTCCAAATCTGCAGAGAAATCTGATGCTGCGCAGCAAGGTAGCTACCTCAGCCCGTCAGTTCCTGGCGGAGGAAGGGTTTCTGGAGATCGAGACTCCGATCCTGATCAAGAGCACACCGGAGGGAGCTAGGGATTATCTGGTGCCCAGCCGTATCCATCCGGGCAATTTTTACGCATTACCCCAGTCCCCGCAGCTCTTTAAGCAGCTGCTCATGTGCTCCGGCTATGACCGGTACTTTCAGATTGCGAAGTGCTTCCGGGATGAGGATCTGAGAGCGGACAGGCAGCCTGAATTTACGCAGATCGATATGGAGCTGTCCTTTGTGGATATCGATGATGTGATTGATGTGAATGAGAGACTTTTTGGCTCATATTTTTAAGGAGGCCATTGGAATAGAGGTACCCCTTCCCATTCCCAGGATGACCTGGCAGGAGGCCATGGACCGGTATGGTTCCGACAAGCCGGATACCCGGTTTGGGATGGAGCTTAAGAATGTGTCCGAAGAGGTGAAGGACTGCGGATTCGGTGTGTTTACCGGCGCTCTGGCAGCAGGCGGAAGCGTGCGGGGAATCAATGCCCAGGGACAGGGTCACATGCCCAGGAAAAAGATTGATGCTCTGGTAGAGTTTGCCAAGGGCTACGGCGCCAAGGGGCTGGCTTACCTGGTGATCAATGAGGACGGGTCTTACAAGTCTTCCTTTGCGAAATTTTGACAGAGGAGACCTTAAAAGAGCTGGTGGATGCACTGGAAGGAAAACCGGGTGACCTGCTTCTCTTTGCAGCAGATAAGAACAAGGTGGTATGGGATGTGCTGGGGGGCACTCAGACTGGAGATAGCTAAGAATCTGGGACTGTTGAACAAAGATGAGTATAAGTTCCTGTGGATTACAGAATTCCCCTCCTGGAATACTCTGAGGAGCAGGGGCGCTTTGTGGCCATGCATCATCCGTTTACCATGCCCATGGAGGAGGATTTGGACAAGTTGGATACAGATCCCGGGGCTGTTCGCGCCAAGGCTTATGACATCACCCTCAATGGAAATGAGATCGGGGGGGGAGCGTCAGAATTTTCCAGAATGATGTACAGTCAAAAATGTTTGAGGTGCTGGGCTTTACCAAAGAGCAGGCCCAGGAGCGCTTCGGCTTCCTGCTGAATGCCTTTTAAGTACGGAGTTCCACCTCACGCCGGACTGGCTTATGGCCTGGACCGCCTTATTATGCTTATGGCAAAGGAGGACAGCATCCGTGAGGTTATCGCATTCCCCAAGGTTAAGGATGCATCCTGTCTGATGACCGGCGCGCCCGGTCCAGTAGACCAGGAACAGCTCAATGAACTGGAGCTGGCCATTGAGGTGCAGGAAGAGGAGTTGGCACAGGAGTAAAAGGATTGTCAATATATGATATGAAATAAGAGGGAGCCGCAAAACAGTTGTGATTTGACTGTTTTGCGGCTCCTCTCCGGTATGCTCCAATCAGGAGCCTGTTGTTTTTGCTTTGAAAAGTCTCCACTGCCGCATTCATGTTTCCCAGAATAACGTCCGTAAAGTCATCTCCCAGCTGCATCTCCCAATTTTTCCCCGTTGTTTGTAAAGTGAATTTTTATGGTATTTGAGGTGGTCTTTGTGTTGTTGTTCAAGGTGTCAATTAAAAGCTCAGAGGTTTTGTCCGCCAGCTCAGTGTCCGTAGCTCTTACGGCCTCGGTGGTGGAGGCATATTCCATCAGCTTATCCAGATATACATCCAGCACACTTTCCATATCCAGGCTGGTGATTTCCACGGTGGCGGCGGCATTGTCCTCCTCCTGGGTCACTTTTTTTATTTTATAGTCAAAGCATTTGGCAATCTGTTTGGCCAGAGCCAGGTCCACATCCTGGTAGAGAGTGCTGTAGGTGGAGAAAATATCGTTCATGCCAAGGTAAGACACCCATTCCTTTGGACTCTGTTCCTTGAACATATCAAACGCTAAAGCGGCGGTCTCCTCCGGCGTGATCAGATAGGGATCATGAAGGCAGGAGATAAAGCCTCCTACAATCTCATCCTCCAGCTTTTCCGTGCTCTGTATGGTCCAGGAACCGTCCGTGTTTACCAGTTCAAAGTGAGCGGAGGTGGACACCTGCTGGTATTCGTGGGAATTTAAAATATCCCTAAGTAAGGTAAAGTAAGAGTTCATAGAAAGCAGGGAATCATCCGTACTGTCCGGTGAGATGGAACGGCGGATGAGTTCCTTGCATAAATCCTTTGCCAGTGCTTTTGCGTCTAAGTTTGTGATCTCCACATTTACTGTGGCAGTCCGCTCAGTGGCGCTGGAAGAGAGGATTCGGTAGCTGAAGTTCTCAAAGAACAGCTGAACCGCCTCCGTTGTCTCCTTGCCGATATCACTGCCCGAGGACTGGGAGTGCATCATATCTTCATAGGATACAAAGGCTTTTATGGTGTTCTCGTCCAGATTTTGGATTTGATCCAGCTCGGAACGGACCATCTTCTCAGGCTTGGAATCTCCGCATCCGGTCAAAAAGAGGACAGAGAACAATAGTATGCTGCAAATAATCGTAAGACCGTACTTTCTCATAAAGGCTCCTTCAATCAAGAAAATTAGGCAGGGAGAAGCGCACAAAAAGGACAAGTGCCACTTGAAGAATAAAGATGACAGGAATCCCTGCAGCAAATTTCAAATGTTTTGTTTTGTGATGAAACAGGTGCATTCCTAAAAAAGGAACCCACTGATCCGCCCAGAATAGCGATTGAAAGCAGAGTATGCTCCGGGATGCGCCACTTTCTTCGCTGGGCTTTTTTTCTTATCTGCCCACATGGAAAGTATTCCTATGAAATTGATAATTATCCAATAAATTACCAGAATGTACATGTGGAACCCCTCCTGTTTGCCAGATTCTGCAATGGTAACTGTTTAGTGCATTCACAGTTACCTGCAATGAACAATTTCTTACAGTTTATATGAAAATAAACATCTTGTCAAATTGCTTGACATTGTGTGGTAAAACGGCTATATTATTAATACTGTAATGTGATAATGTATCAGTGCCAATATCGTTATTTTAGGAGGATTATATCAATGTATTCACTGGATGAAGTAAAGGCAGTCGACCCGGAGATAGCCCAGGCGATTGTGGATGAAGAGGAACGACAGAACAGTCATATTGAGCTGATTGCTTCAGAAAACTGGGTATCCAAGGCTGTGATGGCAGCAATGGGAAGTCCCCTGACCAACAAATATGCCGAAGGTTATCCGGGTAAAAGATATTACGGCGGCTGCGAGTGCGTAGACGAGGTGGAACGTCTTGCAATGGAGCGTGCAAAGGAGATCTTTGGCTGCACCTATGCTAATGTACAGCCTCATTCAGGAGCCCAGGCAAACATGGCGGTATTTTTTTTGCAATGTTAAAGCCCGGGGATACTGTGATGGAATGAACCTGGCACATGGTGGTCATCTGACGCACGGCAGTCCTGCCAACTTTTCCGGTTCTTATTTTAATATAGTACCCTATGGGGTGAATGATGACGGTGTGATTGACTACGACAAGGTGAGAGAGCTTGCACTGGAGTGCAGGCCGAAACTGATCGTGGCCGGCGCCAGTGCCTATGCGCGTGTCATTGATTTCAAAAGATTCAGAGAGATTGCCGATGAGGTGGGCGCATACCTGATGGTGGATATGGCGCATATTGCCGGCCTGGTGGCTGCAGGCGTGCATCCCAGTCCCATTCCCTACGCGGATGTGACAACGACCACAACACACAAGACCCTGCGCGGACCCAGAGGAGGAATGATCCTCTGCAGCCAGGAGACTGCAAAGAAGTTTAATTTCAACAAGGCTGTATTCCCTGGAATTCAGGGTGGTCCTTTGATGCACGTGATCGCTGCAAAGGCGGTTTGCTTCAAGGAGGTGCTTTCCGATGAATACAAGGTATACCAGCAAAATATCGTGAAAAATGCCCAGGCGCTCTGCAAAGGGCTGATGGACAGAGGCATTAAAATCGTTTCAGGCGGCACGGATAATCACCTGATGCTGGTGGACCTGGTGGATACCGGAAGAACAGGTAAGGAAGTGGAGAATCTGCTGGACAGCGTAAACATTACCTGCAATAAGAATACGATTCCTAATGATCCTCAGTCCGCTTTCGTGACCAGCGGTGTAATGTCTGGGTACCCGGCTGTGACAGCCAGAGGGATGAACGAGGAAGACATGGATGTGATTGCGGATGCGATCGCCATGATGATCCAGGACCCGGAGAAAAATCAGGAGAAGGCCAAAGAGCTGGTTAAGAGTCTGACGGAAAAATATCCTCTGATCTGATAGTTGTTTCTGAACTAAAAAGAGTATCGTGGATGTATAAATACAACTGCTGCTGCGTCATAGAATTGGCCGGCAGCAGTTTTTTTCATGCGAAAGCGTCCTCGGCTGGCGGAGAATCCCTCTTGTGGGATTCTGATTTACAACATAGAAATAACTGTCTTACAAATTCAGGGGACTTGTGACGAAAATTTCACACTTTAAGAAAATTAAGTATGTACATACTTTGCAGACATGCTATACTGTTACATGAATAAAACTGTTCACAGAAATTTGGAGGGTGACAATGAAGATAAAAAAGAAACGGATGATCATCATAGGTATTGTATTGGCAGTTATCGTGATTGCAGGAGTGGTTATCTGGCTGGTAAGGGGAGAAGATTCCTCCGAAACCACTAAGGAGAATACGGTCTATGTGGACTCAGTGGCCGAGTTGTGCGGTCTTGGAAGCGGAAACGGTTTGAATGACCGGTTCAGCGGTGTGGTAGAGCCACAGAAAACCTGGAATATTGAACTTCCATCGGACAAAAAGGTGGATAAAATCTTAGTAAAGAAGGCGACGAGGTCAAAACCGGTGACAAACTCTTTACATACAGTACGGAAGAGATGGAGGAGAGTCTGGCACAGGCTGAGATTGACCTGGACCGTCTGGGAAATGAGATTGAACAGACAAAGGCTCAGATTACCCAGTTGAAAAAGGAGAAGGCGGAGGCATCCTCCGACGCCCAGCTCAGCTATACAACTCAGATAAACTCTGCGGAGAATACAATCAAGAAAAATGAGTATGAACAAAAGAGCAAAAAGTTGAGATCAATAAGCTGAAAAACAGTATCGCAAACGCAACAGTCATCAGCGAGATGGATGGTGTGGTGAAAACAATAAATGCAACAGATAATGATTCCAGCGCGGGAGGATTGAATGGTGAGACAGAGGCGTTTATGACAATCCTGGCGGTTGGAGACTTCAGAATGAAAGGGACTGTCAATGAGCAGAATATGTCAGCCATTGTTGAGGGACAGCCTGTCATTGTACATTCCCGTGTGAATGACACAACCTGGAAGGGCACACTGACAGCAGTGGACCTTGAAAATCCGGAGAAGGATGAGAACGCGGGCTATTATGTTTCTTCCAGCAGTTCCGATTCCTCAGCGACCAATTCCAGCAATTATCCATTTTATGTGGAGCTGGAGTCTGTGGACGGGTTAATGCTGGGGCAGCATGTGTACATTGAGATGGACTACGGCCAGGGTGAGGAGAAGGAAGGCATTTGGCTGGACAGCTACTATATCATGCAGGAGGAGGACAAGGCCTATGTCTGGGCGGCCACCTCTAAAGATAAGATTGAAAAGAGAGAGATTACTCTTGGAGAATTTGACGAGGAGCTTCAGAAGTATCAGGTTACGGATGGGCTGACAGAGGATGACTACATTGCGTTCCCTGATGAGACAATCACAGAGGGAGCCAAAGCTGAAAAGAATGTAAATCAGGTTCCGGGCGGAGGAATGCCCGGCTCTTCGGACGGTATGAGTGATAATTCCATCCCTCCTTTGACGGTACGGACGGTATGCTGGGAGGAATGGACGGCCAGGAGTATGAAGGCGGCGAAGAGTACGGCGGCGAAGAAGACTACGGGGACGAAGAGAACTACGAAGACGAGGAAGATTATGGGGATGAGGATGACGGAAGCGTAGGAGAAGCCGGAGGACTTGCCGGTAGCCTAAGTGGAATGGAGGACGCAGAGTGATACTTGAATTAGACCATATTTATAAAGATTATATTCAGGGGAGTATGGTGGTTCCGGTATTAAAGGATGTGACGCTGCATGTGGAAGAAGGAGAGTATGTCGCGATCATGGGACCATCCGGTTCCGGAAAATCCACGCTGATGAATATTATTGGCTGTCTGGACCGCCCCACCCAGGGCACATACAGTTTGGATGGAATGGATGTTCTGGCGGAGAAAGACGGGGATTTGGCGGAAGTGAGACTGCGAAAGCTGGGGTTTGTATTTCAGACCTTTCAGCTTCTGCCAAGACAGAGCGCTCTTGAAAATGTGGCACTCCCGTTAATTTATGCAGGGATTCCTAAAAAAGAGAGAAACAAAAAGGCAGCAGAGGCCCTGGACCGTGTAGGACTGTCTGACCGTCTGGAATTTGTGCCAAACCAGCTATCAGGAGGACAAAAGCAGAGAGTTGCCATTGCCAGGGCTATGGTGAACCATCCCAAGATTTTGCTTGCCGACGAGCCCACAGGTGCTCTGGACTCCAAATCAGGAAAACAGGTTATGGAGTTGTTTAAATCCCTGAATGAGGATGGGGTGACCGTGATCATGATTACCCATGACAGGGCTATTGCGGGAAACGCCAAGAGAATAGTAGATATTTTGATGGAGAAATTTCCGAACATAAGGAACAGGAGGTGTCTCTGTGAAAAAAAGAGTAATTGCAGGCATCTGTGCCGCCGTGGTGTTGGTGGTGACAGGAGCAGGCTTTGGTATCTATAAGCTGGTGCAGAACAGTGCGGACCCAGTGGAGGTAATGCCGGTGTCCAATCTGAGCACAGGATGGTTTGGAGAGAGCATGCCCACCTATGGAGTCATCACCTCCAATGCCACTCAGGATGTATTCCTGGATTCAGATGAATTGGTTGACAAGGTGTTTGTAAAGGAAGGAGATAAAGTCAAAATCGGCGATAAGCTCCTGGCATACGACACAACCTTGCTGGAGCTGGATTTGGAGTCTGAAAAACTGGATGCACAGGCCATTGATTTGCAGATAAAGGCGGCGGAACAGGAGCTGGAAAGGCTAAAGAAAAATATCACCCGTTCCCGATAATTACGGCGGACCGTCCGGCGGCGGAGGCGGCTTTGATTTTCCGGACGATGACGATGATGACGATGATGAGGCAAGCGCAAAACAAGCCGGACTCATTCAAAATACATCTGTAATGGTAGCGGCAAGCCAGGAGGGACAGGCGCTAAACCAGTCCTCTGAACAGGCGGTTAACGGAAATGGGGATTCAGAGAGCGTACCGGGGACAGAAAGTGAGTCTGAGACAACCAGGGCTTCCGGAGAACCTGAGACACCTGTAACAGAAAAGCCCAATGCGGGGCCGGATTCCACAGAGAGTGAGAAGAATACGGAGGACAACAAGCCGGTAGAGTCGCCTTTGGCGAGATTAAAGCCCATAAGACGCTGAAATACGATTCCAAACCCTATCAGGGGAAGCGGAACAAAGGAAGATCCCTATCTGTTTTTCTGTAAAGACGGAGTAGTGATTCAGGCTTCCTTTATGAACAAAATGCTGGGCTTTAATGAGGCGGGGACCTCCAAGAAAAATGGGGAATGCGCGGGGATGGCACAGGAAGCTATGCAGTGCTGGAGATCCGTGAGGGAGATTCCATAACCGGAGGATTTGTAAAATCTATCAGCATCAATGGAACCGTGAAGGCAGACAAAGCTTATGAGCCAGGAGTTACCTGGACATTTACAAGTGAAGGGGTCACCAAGGACGTACCGGATGTCAGTGAACCCGTGGATAAAGATGACGATGGCGGAGATGACGATATTTTTGGAGACGGATTCGGGGATGATGTCTATACCGTCACAGAGCTGAAAGAGGCAATCCAGCAAAAAGAGGACGATATCAAAGACCTGAAACTGGATAAGAGGGAATCAGCCATCAGGGTCACACAGGCCCCAGAGAAAACTGGATGAAGCTACGATCATCGCCACGATCAACGGGTTGTGAAGAGTGTAGGTGATCCTGAGATGGGACAAGTTGGGGACGAGGCTTTTCTGTCTGTAACCAGCAACGAGGGGCTTTATGTGAAGGGAACCATCAGTGAACTGAAGCTGGGCAAGGTAAAGGTGGGAAGTACCATGACTGGGATGTCCTATGAAAGCGGCACCAATTTTACAGCCAGTATCACAGAGATTTCCGAGTATCCTGACAGCTCAGATTATTTTGGAGGGGATGGCAATACGAACTCCTCACAGTATCCGTTTTGGCCTATATAGAGAATCTGACGGATTGAGCAACAATGAGTCCGTAGAACTGTCTATTCAGGACGAGAGCGCATTGAGTGGAGATTCCATCTACCTGGAGAAGGCTTATATCCGTTCTGAGAACGGGCAGAGCTATGTGGATAAAGCAGATGATTCAAATCGCCTGGTGAAACAGTATGTGAAGACAGGGGCTACGGCGTACTCTACCTCCACAGAGATTCTGGAAGGACTGACCATGGAAGACCGCATCGCGTTTCCTTACGGCAAAAATGTCAAAGAGGGCGCAAGGGTTATAAACCACAGGGAAGAGGACTCAGAGGACAGCCAAGATGAGGATGACGAAGCTGATCCGGACGGTGATATGGGGATCAATATGGATGGAGCAGTCCCAATGGGTATGGAGGAATAGGAGGAAAAACTATGTTAGAAAATATACGCCTGTCGCTACAGGGATATGGTCCCACAAGATGCGCTCCTTCCTGACTATGCTGGGTATTATTATAGGTATTGCTTCCATCATTTCCATCGCATCTACGATTCAGGGAACCAACGAGCAGATCAAACAGAATCTGATCGGATCAGGAAACAATACAGTGGACGTAAAGCTCTACCAGGGGGATTGGACTTATGACATCTCCGATTACCAGCCAGCGCCCAAGGGTGTGCCTGTGATCAGCGAGGAAGTCCGTCAGAAGATCGAGGATTTGGACGAGGTAGAGAGTGTAGCCCTGTACAACAGCAGGAACTATGCGGAGGGAGTTTATTACCGGGATGTGAATCTCCAGGGAGCCAATGTACTTGGGGTGGACAACAACTATTTTGACACCTGCGGTTATGTGGTGCGCACAGGAAGAAAGTTCATGGAGGAAGACTTCACCAAGTTTCATAAGGTGGTGATTCTGGACCAGACGGCAGCCAGCAGTCTGTTTCAGGAGGAAGACCCTCTGGGAAAGGTAATTGAGATCAGCAGGGGAACCCTTTACCGTGATCGGAATCGCCCAAAAAAAGTGAGGAGTTTGAGCCTGTCATCAACAGCATGGATGACTACTATACTTATCTGGGCGATGAGGCCAGCGGCATTGTATATATGCCATCCGCCGCATGGCCGATTGTCTACAAGTATGATGAGCCGCAGAACGTGGTTGTGAAAGCCGCGTCCACAGATGATATGAGTGCAGCGGGCAAAAAGTGTGCGGATATTGTAAATGAATCCTGAGCGTATCCAACACAGACATTAAATACAAATCTAAAAATGCTCTGGAATCCGAGGCTGCCAAGCAGAAGCTCAGCGAGTCCACAAACGTACAGCTGATCTGGATCGCCAGTATTTCACTTCTGGTAGGCGGTATCGGTGTTATGAATATCATGCTTGTATCTGTCACAGAGCGTACCAGCGAGATTGGTCTGAAAAAGGCAATTGGAGCGAAAAGAAGAGTATCCTGGGACAGTTTTTGACCGAGGCAGCGGTGCTTACCAGTCTCGGGGAGTCATTGGTGTGATAGCCGGGATTGTCCTGGCGGAGGTGATATCCAGAGTAGCAGAAATACCGGTGGCGATCAGTGTTCCGGCGATCTTTATCTCCGTAATCTTCTCCATGCTGATTGGTATTGTATTTGGACTCCTGCCCTCCATTCAGGCAGCCAATCTGAATCCGATCGATGCATTGCGGCATGAGTAAGATACGCGTAGTACAATGGTAAATACAGCTATAGATTGATCAGTAAAGAGAGTATAGAAGAGCAGCACAGAAACCCTGAGGGCGGATGTGCTGCATTTTGCTGTATAAATGCGGTAAAATGCGGTGAAATCGCAGAAAATGCTTGCATCCCGCGGTTTGCTGTGATATACTGCTAGAGGCAAAAATAAATCACGCATGTGGATTCCAAAGATGGTGCCAGAATCTGGTCTCAGAGGAAGTTTTAAGCATGCGGAAGAAATTAACCAAAAAGGAGAAAAACAATGAGTGTAATTTCAATGAAACAGTTACTCGAGGCAGGTGTACATTTCGGACATCAGACAAGAAGATGCAACCCCAAAATGGCTCCCTATATCTATACAGAGAAAATGGCATCTACATCATCGACTTACAGAAATCTGTAGGAATGGTTGACACAGCTTACAAGGCAGTATCTGACATCGTGGCAGAGGGCGGGACCATTCTTTTGTTGGTACAAAAAGCAGGCCCAGGATGCCATCAAGACAGAGGCAGAGCGCTGCAACATGTTCTATGTAAACGAGAGATGGCTGGGCGGCATGCTCACCAACTTCAAGACCATCCAGAGCAGAATTAAACGTTTAAAAGAGATTGAGGCAATGCAGGAGGACGGGCACTTTCGACGTACTTCCCAAGAAGGAAGTAATCGCATTAAAGAAAGAGCTGGAGAAACTTCAGAAAAACCTTGGTGGTATCAAGGAGATGAAGAGGATTCCGGATGCAATCTTTGTAGTAGACCCGAAGAAAGAGAGAATCTGTGTTCAGGAGGCTCATACTCTGGGTATTCCCCTGATCGGAATTGCAGATACAAACTGTGATCCGGAAGAACTTGACTATGTGATCCCGGGTAACGACGATGCAATCAGAGCCGTAAAACTGAGCGTTTCCAAGATGGCAGACGCAGTGATCGAGGCAAACCAGGGTGCAGAGGCAGATGTTGCTGAGGAAGAGTTTGTAGGGGAAGAGGAAGTAGCAACAGAAGAATAGTCGTAACTATTCAGCAGGTCTGTGTTCATTTACTGCACAGACCGTAAGAAAATATTTTATTGGAGTGTGCAAAATCCAATTGCCGAAGGCGGTTTTAAATGGGATTTTGCATGTAACTGTGAAGGTACAGAACAGTTACGAATAATCATCGATTTCGGAGGAAAATAAAATGGCTATCACAGCAGGAATGGTAAAAGAATTACGTGAGATGACCGGCGCAGGAATGATGGATTGCAAGAAGGCACTGACTGCAACAGAAGGTGATATGGACAAGGCTGTAGAGTTTTAAGAGAAAAAGGACTTACAACTGCTCAGAGAAAAGCGGACAGAATCGCAGCAGAAGGTATTGTTATGAATATGGTTTCTGAGGACGGAAAGAAAGCAGTATCCGTTGAAGTAAACGCAGAGACTGACTTTGTTGCAAAGAATGAAAAATTCCAGGGATATGTAAAACAGGTTGCAGAGCAGGCATTGGTTACCACTGCAGCTGACATCGACGCTTCCTGGCAGAGCCGTGGGCAGCAGACACCTCCAAGACAGTAAAAGAGGAGCTGGCTTCCCAGATCGCGGTAATCGGCGAGAATATGAACATCAGAAGATTCCAGCAGGTTGTGGAGGAAACGGGTTTGTGGCTTCCTACATCCATGCAGGCGGCAAGATCGGCGTTCTGGTAGATGTTGAGACAGATGTAGTAAATGATGACGTCAAAGGGATGGCAAAGAATGTAGCTATGCAGGCTGCAGCTATGAAGCCGCTGTACACCAACAGAGGTGAGGTAGACCAGGATTACATTGAGAAAGAGAAAGAAATTCTCACTGTACAGGCCAAGAACGAGAAACCGGATGCAAATGATAAGATCATCAGCGGTATGGTTATGGGACGTATCAACAAGGAGCTTAAGGAAATCTGCCTTATGGATCAGGTTTATGTTAAGGCTGAGGATGGAAAGCAGAGCGTACAGCAGTATGTGGATTCCGTAGCTAAGGCTGTTGGTGCTAAGATTACTGTAAAGAGCTTCGTTCTGCTTCGAAACCGGAGAAGGTATTGAGAAGAAGGAAGAGGATTTTGCGGCTGAAGTGGCAAAGCAGATGGGTAGCAACTAAGAAGAAATTTTACCACCTGAAATTCCTTAAAAACACAGGAAAATCAAGCATTACAGCGTGTTTTGTGAATGAAAGCAAGGTATTATAATCTATCATAAATTATCGCAAAATATCATGGGAATTTTGGTAAAGATTTGGTACGGATTTTGGTAAGAAGTTTTACCAAAGTCATTCACGAAAAGTTTGCTTGTTTATTTACTTGTTGGCAGGGATGAGGTATCTGAATTAAATATTTTAAACATTACCATAAGGGCATTACTGATTGTAGAGATACAATTGGTAGTGTCCTTATTTTAGTGCTTAAAAGCAAACCTTTTAAAGTGTTTGCTTAAAAAGAAGGGAGAATATATAAATGGCAAAGATTAACAATGCAGTTCGGATTGTAGAGTTTGAAACAGAAAGTGATTTATATTATCGGCTAGAGAATGACTTGACGAGCTGCTTTGATGAACCAGATTCCAGATGTTATAGGTTAAGGAACATCCAACTGTTAGACAGAACTCATGCAATACTTTATTTTGAAGAAGACGTGAATACAATTATGGTAAGATTCATCTCAAACGGAGAAGTATTAACTACAGAAGATTCATTAGATGATGAAGTGAATTATTTTTTCCATACAGGAAATTTCGCTGATAGATGAATTGGGAATTATTACTATTGGAGATACGGAATATGAAGTTGAAGAGATAGAGTATGTCATGGATTTTTATGGAGTACGCCATGCGGATATTTATTTAAACTAAAAAGAGAGGAACAATTTATGAGAAAATATGAAACAGAGCAATACAATCAAACACCAGCTTATGAAGTTTTAACGGGTTTTTCAAATTATGACCGTTTGATGGTTGAATTAAACAATCGTGAATACTATGACAAATATACATATGAGCGATTTTTAAATGAAAATGGACTTGACCCGGAAGAAACTTTTGACAAGAATACAGATCACGCACAACTATTAGAAACAGTGTATGCAATTTTACAGACATTACTTTCTAATATAGACATGTACAGGAAAATAGAAACAGAGTTCGTAACACAAGGCGAAGCATCTAACGCATTACAGAACCGCCTAAAATATCTTAGAGCAGAAATTAATCGCATCAAAGCAGAGATGAATTATAATGATTCAGATTTCTCCTTTATGTACTACACACGATAAGAAGGGAGAATAAATATATGGGTGATAATTTAATGTATACTCCACTGGAATCTGTTTTTCAATCTACTATGTTGCGTGAAGGAAAAACAGTGACCGCATATACAAGTGGAAACACATTTCAGGCGTTTATGCGTAGAAATGATGATGGAAATAATTTTGAAGATAGGATTACTTTTGTACTATTCAGTTAATGTACCAGTAGTTCAAGGCAGCTTGGTTTCATATGGAAACAAAATTTACATACTCGTCAACCGTGAGACGGAGGAAAATAACTGCTACTACAAATCCAGTGGTTTAGCGTGTAACGGAATGATTACATTAAATGATGGTGAAGTCATTGGTGTTCCGTGTTATGCCTATAATATGAATGGATCATTAATTAATGAAAATCAGATTATAAGTGTCATAGATGGGAATATGGAATTTATTACAGAATCAAATTCATTGTCAAGACAAATAAAAATAGGTAATAAGTTCAATGAGTTTGGAAGAACTTTTAAAGTAGACAATATTTACTATAAAGATGGTATTTTACACCTGGTAACAGAAGTTACAATGGACGAAGTAGCAACCGAACATTTGAATATTATAATTGATGGATTGACAAAAGAAATATATGACGTTGGTGATAGTATGCAACTAACAGCTACATTGTATATCAATAATGTAATAACGTCTGGCACTATTACATGGGAAAGTACAAATACAAATGTGGCTACCATTGATGGAACAGGTAACGTCAATTTTATTGGAAAAGGAACCGTTGCTTTTAAGGCGTATTGGGTTGAGAAAATACGGGGAATACTACAAATACCGTTGGAGCAGGTATTTCAGAAGTATTTACAGTTTCTATCAGTGGAAGGAAAGATATAGCCCCAGGATATAGCAATAGAACCTATACGGCAAAACTATTAAATAGTTCAGAGAAAGAACAGATTGGTACATGGGTATGGTCATTTGAGTTTAAGAATCCAAATGATGTGACATTTACTCCAACAGATAATAAGGTGGTAGTAAAAATAAAAGATAATGACTCATATTACGGAGAAATATTAACAGTGATTGTACACGAAACAACACACGATATAATCGCTAGGAAGGAAGTAATAGTTGAATCAATTTAAATAAATCAAGTCTGATAAATCAGATCGGGCCTGTTTAAGAAAGGAATTATAAATGCTTAAAGATTTACAAAAATAGTAGATTTCACAAATATGCAATGTTTGAATACAGCGCATAGACCAATTTTAGTAGTAAGTTATAGTAGTATCGCTATACATCCTACTGGAATATATGTTGATGAAGAAAAATATATCTCGAATACAATATAATTCCATTAACCGATATTATAAGTATCGGATATAGTTATTTCAATGATGAACATAAAGATAGGCTTGATAAGGTATATGTTGAGTCTATTGAAGATGTAAAGAGGCATGTAATACAAAAACGCTATCAGAATTTGGAAAACATTTACGGTATAAGTCCATATTGCTCATATTTTCCATTTTATGAAGTTGATAAAATCGGATGTGGGTGCGTATCCATTGAGACAAAAACAGAAATATATGAAATTTATTATCCTACAAGAAAAACCACTTGTGAAAAAAAAGAGAAGAAGAAAATGAAGATAATTTTGATACACAAACTACAGATGAATAAAGCAGGGTGATAAAAAACGCCCCTAGAAATAAACTAGGGGCTACTTTTCCAGGAAATTATTATTCATCTTCAGTAACTTCAATAACCGTTTCCAAAATTTTATCAAATTTATCCATATATTTTTGTGGCATAACACCTAGCTTAGAATCGAACAATCCTGAACATACAACGTGTATATCACCAAAAGATACATAACCAGAAGTCAATTCATTACTAATCTCTACATTAGAAAAAAAGAAACATTTAATGGAGATGGTGTATTCGGAGATTTTGTATACATGGGGGCAATAACATACATCAAATCTTCATTTTTACATTGTGCTATTTTATGTGGATCATTGTCCATACCGGGAGTGACTATATCTAATACAAGATGAGGACGTTTTTTATATGATACATTGATGTTGTACATTCAACTTTTGTACGAGATGAAAAATCTTCACACAAAACTATCATTCCTTTTTCGACTAGAAAAGTTGACTGTGTAATTCTTATATCAGGAATGTGTTTTATGACATTTTCAATTTTACAATTAAAGCGATTACATATTCTATCAACAATAGTTAATGTGATAGGTTCGTTTTTACTCAATTTTGCAAGAGTAGTGTTTGAAATATCTATCATTTTGGCAAGTTCCATTTTTGTTACACCAAGATTGTTAAGCATTTCCCATAGCGGATCGTAAGATATACTCATATAATTTGACTCCTTTCCTATTACTATGTTTATATCATACCACATAATTTCACTAATGCAAACTTGTTTTCAAAAAACAGAAAAATATATTGACAAGGGAGAACGTATGTTGTATTATAGGTTTAGAAAAACAGAAATAATTTCATAAAAATGAAATTATGAACGAAGAAAGGAAACACATATTGCGTAAGAAAATATGGGAAAGACCAGAATGTAGCGGATGTAAGTCATATAACCCGGAATGTAAACAAGGATATTGTTGCTTGCATTTATACAAGAAAAGAGTAACTGAAAAGAGAGAATATTATAATACAGGCTAAACAGCCTAATATTTTTTCCACTTTAGTGAACAGTTATCTATCAATAGTAATACACACTGATAACAGTAATATTTCACTAAAAATACAAGTAACTCATAGGAATTTTACAAGGAAGGAGAAGTTCATGGAACTAACGAGAGTAGACTATGTGATTCTGAAATTTTTGAAAAAGAAAAATTGTACGAGCCATTTTATGAGTGCAACATTACAGGAAATTATGCAAATCACAAATAATTCAAGACCGACAACATATCGAAAGATGATGAATTTACGAAAACATGAATATGTTGAAAAGGATGTAAGGCAATCAATGCAGATACTTTTTATTTACTTGAAAAGGGAATTAAAATTGTAGAAAACGGAGGAATGGACAATGATTAAGAATGATGTATTTGTAGTAGGTATTGGTTTGGGTGGTGAAAGAGTAGGATATGAGTTCCAACAGAGAAATTATCCTACCTATCTTATCAATGGTTCGGGACAGGATAATAAAACTCTTTCAGAAGCAAGGGATGTATTAGTTTTGGAAGGATACGATGGATTAGCTGGTGATCGGAGTCTAGCATTTAAGGCACTCAAAAACAATAAATCCATATTGCAGAAAGTTATTGATATTGAAGAAAAGGTAATTTTACTTGTTGCAACAGGCGGTGGAACTACCGGAAGTGGTTGTATTACCCATTTGGCGAATATTCTTTGTGAAAAATGTCCGGACAAAATAATATGTACGTGTCTTATGATGCCGAGAACTGATGAACCCATTAAAAAAAGATTAAACGCTTATGATACGGCGAAGGAGTTAATGGATATTCCTGAAATGGGAGCAATGATATTCGTAAACAATGAGGCTTGCGATTCGGATTTAAATAAAATCAATTACAATCTGGTGAATATGCTAGATGCGTTTTTTACAGATGATTCGACTTCAATGTATCAAACTTTGATGATTCAGAGAAATTAAAGATGTTATCAGATCACGGCGCTTTTGTAATTGCCATGCGTTCAGACTATAAAGCTGATTCACAAGTAAAGAGATTGTCTACACAGGATATGATAAATGCACTGACTGCAAGAAATATTTTCCTTCCTATGAGCAATAATGGAGCGGTTGCCAATATTGGAATTATTAATCAAAAAGAGAACCATCTTGATGAAAAGGAAATTGTAAAAGCAGTTGGCACACCTGAAAATATTTTCATGGGTTATAACGGCAATGTAAATATAGTTTGTGTATCGGGCTTGGATTTTCCGACAGAATATATTGCTAACATGGGCAAGAAAGCATTAACCGAACAGAAACAAAGATTAGAAAAGAAAAAGGTGTCTACGTTACTTGATGATTTGGAAGAATTGGAAGTTGAGAAGGAAGTTCCTGATAAAAAGCCAGTAAATAAGCGTAGGCAAGTGAGTTTAGACTTATTAAATGAACTGGAATAGAACAGTTATATTACATGTAGAATACACTTATATTACAGTATAGTTCAAACTATAATACAGATTTTTACGAGATATTATACAAACTAACCTACCAGACGCAGTTATAAAGGAGAATATCACTATGGAAAGAAAAACAATCACTATGGAAGAACTGGAAGCACTCATGACCTCAAAGAAAGGCTCATTCGATGCCAATAGTGCGGACTGTTACGGATTTAGTATCAATATGCTATGTACCGGTTGCCACTTTGACAAAGCAATGGACGGTGAGGAATATATCTGTATCATACTGATAAATGAGCCGGCAGAGGTACAGATTGAGCCGTCAACGATTGAGGAAATCTATCTTGATGATGATGGAATGATTACTTTGGTATTTAATAACAATTTGCCGGATTTGGAAATCACTTATAGAGAATAAGTAAATATAGGATTTTAGCCGAAACTACTGACCACTATTTTGTGGTGAGTGGTCAAAACAGGGCGGCAACCTGTTTTCTGATGATGGCAAGCCGATAGCCTGATTTGGGGATGTTACGAAAAATGGTAGTGGGTACACCACACTAGAGAGTGTACAGTTGGATAACAAGTTTTCAGATGCTTTTTAAAGTGAAAAGCAACGAGTAACATCACATTGCCAGAAAGAAATGGTGGTTGCTATGAAAGAGCAAGAGAACCGCCCATACAAAATGCAAGTGGAGAATGTATTAGTGGAGGATTTGAGAGCGCATTTTATAGAGCAAGTAAAGGCTATATTTTCAGAGAAAAGGAGAACTAAGCAATGACAGGAACAGTGAAATGGTTTGATAATCAAAAAGGATTTGGATTTATTACAAATTCAGAAACGGAGACGGATATTTTTGTGCATTATACAGGAATTGTGTCAGACGAAAGTAGAAAGACGCTGAAAAGAGGGTGATAATGTAACTTATGACGAAGTACAAGGGCAAAAAAGGTTTACAAGCTGCTAATGTTACAACAACCAAGTAAAGGAGAAATAATTTGAACATAAGCAAATATAAAGTGAGAGAAAAGAAAGAAATAATTGACAGAATCATAGAAGATTTTCTATCAAGAAACAAAGACTATGCGGTTGAGGTCTATATTCGTAGTAACATAACAGATGCCATTATCGGACAGATATTTGTTACAACTGACAGAGTATTTAATGGCAATGACAATTCATGTTCCGTGGAGTGGGAGATTGATTCTGGTGTAAAATTCAATAGATTTGTCATTCCTTACGATGAAGTAGTAATTTGTTTTGAAGAAACTGACGAATACGGTTCACAAACCGCTAGTGTTATTATGAAATGTGGCGTGTCGCTGAATTTTGAATGTGTTGGATTGAGAGTATGAATATAATCGGTGCGTTTCCGTATACAGATGTTTGAGTTTGTATACGGTGCGTACCCATATCTGAGTTTCCTCCGATCGGAGGTAAAATTCCCATTAAATTTAAAACTGAATAAAGAGAATAAGAATACAGAAATTATTTTACAGAAAGAAGGAATGTTTTTTAGTGACGAAAAAATTGAATAAGAAAAAAAAATACCAATGTATGTAGTACGGTCAGTTGGTCTTGTAAATTGGTTATGTCAAAGGGGTTATACCCTCTTGAAAGCGGAAGATTCAGAGAATAACGCAAAATATAAGGTGTTCATGTTTGAAGACTCCGAGTCATTACGCAAATGTGTAGCGGATTATCTTTCAACGAGAAAGAAGGTGTAATTTTATTTGACAGAATGCAACAAAAACAATTATTTTTATCTGATGTTATAGGCAATAAATATAAGACATGGAACAGTGAATTTGTTGTGTTAGATGGTGGAACTGGATGTGGAAAAAAGTCGTTTTTGTATTCAAATTTTAGGGAAATATGCAAAGGAAAATCACAAGAGAATCCTTTATTTATGTAATCGCAGGAAATTGAGAAAACAAGTATTTGATGAAGTGAAGGAATTAGGATTACAGAATACTATTTATGTAGTCTCATATCAGTTATTACAACGAAATATTCAAGAAGGAGGAACATACTCACATTTTGATTATATCGTTGCGGATGAATGTCATTATTTTACAACAGATGCAAAGTTTAATGATTACACAGATGTTTCCTATAACTATTTAATGGAGCAAAAAAATCAGTTGTGATATGGGTTAGTGCCACCGCAAAAAGTATTTTTAAATGGTTAGAAGATAAGAACAAAGTAAAAAAGAAAAATATATTTAGAATTGATAAAGATTATTCATATGTAAGTAAACTATATTTTTATCAGAAAGATGAAATTATTACAATCATAGATGATATTTTAGAGAATGAATCAGAGAGTAAGATTATCGTATTCTGTAATTCTGCAAACAGGATGTATGAGATGAACAAAATATATGGTGACATTGCAAATTACTATTGCTCTAGCGCTTCATCAAATAATAAATTAAAAGAAATGTGTGGGATTGATCCAATAACTAAAAAAGTAAAAGATTGTATTATCCAATATTCAGATGGGCGTATTACATTTGAAAAGAGAATATTATTTACAACTACTGTCCTGGATAACGGTGTGAATTTGAAAGACGAAAAGTTAAAGCATATCTTCAGTGAGATTTTTGATGTTGATTCATTGATTCAATCTTTAGGGAGAAAACGCAACATAAACGAAAACGATACTTGCAACTTTTATTTACGGAATTTCAACCAAAAGCTATACAAGGATTTCTTAATATAAATAATGCACAATTAGAACCTATAAAGTTATATCAAGAGGACTATGAAAAATTTTATAAAGAATATGGCAATGGAAAAAAAGCGTAATCAACTAAAATCAAACCGCATATTTTATTCATTCTTTGCAGAGAAAAAAACCAATAGTAAACCTAAGATAAACAAATGCCGGTATAGAAAATATATTCAGGATAACAATATTTTATCTCAAATGAGAGAAGTAGGTTATATTCCAATATTACATAATTTTCTAGGAAATGAGTTAGCTTCTAAAAAAGCGAATATATAGTAGTAGATGTTAAGCAGATTGATATGTTTATGGAATATCTGAAAGTATAGAGGGTAAGCCTTTATACAAAGAAGATAAAGAGCGAATTAAAGAAGAGTTTGAAACAATAGGTGTTAAATTGCGATATATAGGTATCAATACTTTTAACGGTGCATTAGATGATATTTACAAGGAATTGTATCTTTACAGATTTTATAATAAAGATGTGAATGGCAATAATTTGGTTGATAAAAGAAGAAAACTTGAAGATGGTAGTATAAATCTTAATCGGGATAAAAAATACTGGATTTTGGAGAATAGAAAATCTGGGTAATATTTTTGGGGTCGGATTCACAAATATCTATATATATAGAAAAGTGTGGATTTGCCCCAAAGTAAAATTAATTTCGGACAGATTAAAAGTTTTGGCTTTAGTAGCAAAGTCGATAGACGAAGCGGATAAAGTCACAACTTTTATATCTGTACGGACAAGCAGATTTGCCGTAAGGCAAAGATGCGCTGTCAAGGGGGTGTGGGGTTTACCCCACTATGTAGAAGTCTACTGACGGTTAGGCAATCGCTGCAAGCAGCTCATGCCTTTGTTCGCAACTAAAGTTGCTCACAAGTGTTAAAAAAACTTACAGAAATAGGAGAAAATGAATATGAATAAATTACAAGAATTAATTGAAATTGCAAATAAGGAATATGATGGACACTTTACGCTAATGAAATTCACAACAAATTGGAGATGTTGCTTTGGGACGATTGATAAATGTATGAAATCTTATTATATGGCTTGCGGCGAAACAATGGATGAAGCGATAGATAATTGCATTAAAAATCTAGTTGATATTTATAAGATTGATGTAGCCGTTGAAAACGGAGAATAAATAATATAGGGTACACTTTAAATGCATACTCTATGGAATAATAAAAATCATGAGGAGGAACATATTTGAGTAAAGAAAGGGCAAAAGAATATATGGGGAAAATGTTTGAAAATGAGATGTTGATTAGGAATGTAGATTGCGGAGTATTATACTTCAGATTAAGGATGATAACGCAATTGAAGAATTTGAGCGTTTGAAAAGGAGAAGGTTACTATTGAAGAATTAGATGAAAGAGATGAAAATCGTCTCTTAGAGGTTCAGAAACGGATAGAAAAACTGTCAAAGAAAATTCATACCTTTAAAGATAAGGAAGTTAAATTTTCAGATAAGAGTAACCGATACAGATATTCAGGAACTATTGCAGATTCTCTAATGGGAAGGAAATTAAGGCAAGTGGCAAAAGCCCAAGGAGATGATAACGCAATCAGAACTATAGATGATTGTGATTATACGGACATTATTATCAATTTAAAATTCAAGTCAGATATTATGATTCCTGACAATACACCAAAGAAGGTTTATGACGAAAAGAAAGATTGTATTGTGGAAGTTGATGAGAAAAAGATGAAACGCTTAATCTCGAAGAAGAAACTCCGGCAGATGGCATATCGTGACGGAGTAACAATTAATGGCATTCATTATGTTAATTATCAACGCACCAGTTCTAAAGCAAGGACTGGAAATGATTTATTTATAGACGAGAGATATTTTAATGAAATGGATGATTGGCAGAACATGGGGATACCATTTAGAAAAAATGGTTAAGAGTGAGGATGGAAAGACCCTAATCCGTATGAAGAAGCTGATATTGTAGCAATCAGAAGTTACCAGAGTTTAATTGCTTCATCCATTATTGAGAATTGAGATTGATCCATACTCAATTTTACTGATAGATGATGTGTCGGGGTGCGCTACAATGGATTGTAATGTAGTAAAATTGGATGAAGAAGGAAAGGGTTAAGAGTTGTAAGAGAACCATATATGCAATGTACGGATTTGTGGGATGGACAGAGTTTATTAGATAGAAGCATTTTTGAGAAAAGTAAATATGCAAGTAGAAATAAGGAGGGGAATATTGAAGAACATAGTTATAAAGATTATGGTTTTATACTGCTAAGAAATCACTTCTTTAAGACCGCCGTATTTAATACCAATTTACAGGATTATTATAATGAGAGGTATAAGGGGATTGAGAATCCTATTATTAATGACAGTTTCGG
>VOFB01001114.1_pt1 | contig 76249 bp, 141 predicted proteins | sample 5384141 | NCBI WGS metagenome assembly VOFB01 (sample SAMN12384721, study PRJNA508395) | human gut metagenome | isolation source: healthy gut A | host: Homo sapiens | reverse complement strand
CACCAAAATTATATGCACAAGGAAGTAAGGGTACATTCAACATAGACAACTTACCAAATGATATGGTAATAAAAGATTTTAAGACAAATAAAATAATAAAAGATTCTATAAAAGTAGGACAAGAGTTTTATCTTGAAAGTACAAGTAAACCACAAGAAAATTTAGAATTAAATATTACTTATAAATATCAAAAGGTAAAAATAGTATTTTATAAATATTCACATGGTGGAGTAAAGCCAAAGCCAGATCAACCATTTCAAAATTTAATTGGGGCTGAAATAGAAACTCAAAAAAGACATATTCTGTAAAATTAAATTTATCGATAGAAGGTGACTTTGAAAAAGTTCCAGAACCAGATACAGAAGAAGTATTACCAGAGCCAGACATAGATAAAGACTTCGGTCAAGACCAAGAAGAGGAAGAAGTGTTACCAGAACCAGATATAGATAAAGACTTCGGTCAAGACCAAGAAGAGGAAGAAGTATTACCAGAGCCAGACATAGATAAAGACTTCGGTCAAGACCAAGAAGAGGAAGAAGTGTTACCAGAACCAGATATAGATAAAGACTTCAGTCAAGACCAAGAAGAGGAAGAAGTATTACCAGAACCAGATATAGATAAAGACTTCGGTCAAGACCAAGAAGAGGAAGAAGTGTTACCAGAACCAGATATAGATAAAGACTTCGGTCAAGACCAAGAAGAGGAAGAAGTATTACCAGAGCCAGACATAGATAAAGACTTTAGTCAAGACCAAGAAGAGGGAAGAAGTGTTACCAGAACCAGATATAGATAAAGACTTCGGTCAAGACCAAGAAGAGGAAGAAGTATTACCAGAGCCAGACATAGATAAAGACTTTTAGTCAAGACCAAGAAGAGGAAGAAGAAGTGTTACCAGAGCCAGACATAGATAAAGACTTCGGTCAAGACCAAGAAGAGGAAGAAGTGTTACCAGAACCAGATATAGATAAAGACTTCAGTCAAGACCAAGAAAGAGGAAGAAGTATTACCAGAGCCAGACATAGATAAAGACTTCGGTCAAGACCAAGAAGATGAATCAAAACCAAATCCAGGTCCAGATAAGGATGAAAAATCCTAAAACAGGTGATGTTGGAATAAAAGGTGTAGTATCTCTTGGAATAACATCAGTAATACTACTATATGCAATAAGAAAAAATATTAAATATAATAATTTATTAAAGTACATAAAGACTATCGTAGTGTGTAATTTTTCGATAGTCTTTTTTGTAAAAAGAATATTTAAATAAAAATTAAGGTGATTTTTGAATATGTAAAAAAGTATTTTTATGTAGATTTTAACATGAATTTATGTCCAAAAGATGGAAATATATTATAATATATAATATGAGTAATGTATACTGAGTTATTATATAATATAAAACGTAAGTTACAATTAATAATATTAATTTAAGAAAGGAGAGCTATCAAGAAAAACTTTTTGTATAGTAATACAGACGTTGAATTACCAAGAATCATTAAAATTCATAGAAGAATCTCATAAATTTGGGATTAGATTAGGACTTGAAAACTCATTGAAATTACTTGAGTTATTAGGAAATCCACAAGATAAATTAAAATAATACATGTTGCAGGAACTAATGGAAAAGGTTCAGTATGTTCATTTATTGCTAACTCATTACATGCACAAGGATATAAAGTTGGACTTTATACATCTCCATACTTAGAAAAAATTCACAGAAGGAATAAGAATAAACGGAGAAAATATACCGGAAGAAGATGTTGCTAGAATAGTAACATTAATGAGAGAAAAATAGAACAAATGGTGAAAAGAAGGATTCTCTTATCCAACTGAATTCGAAATAGAAACTGCTATGGCATTTTACTACTATTGGGAACAAGGAGTTGACTATGTTGCATTAGAAGTAGGTCTAGGTGGTAGATATGATGCAACTAATGTTATAAAAGACTCTCTTGCAAGTGTAATAGTTTCTTTAAGTTTAGACCATATAGGAATATTAGGCGATACTTTAGGAAAAATAGCTTACGAAAAAGCTGGTATAATAAAACCTAATGGACTAACTATATCTTATAAACAAAAAGAAGAAGCAGCAGAAGTTATAAAAGACGTTTGTAAAGAACAAAATTCTGAGTACATAGAAGTAGATTTTGATTCAATAAATGTTAAAAATCTGATGTATCATCTCAAATATTTGACTGCACAATAGACGGTGAAAAATTTGAAGATATGGAAATACAATTAATAGGCGACCACCAAGTTAATAATGCCGTTTTAGCACGTACTGTATTAAAAGCAATAAGAGATAAACGTGGGGTTGAATTAAGTAATGAAGCTATTAAAAAGGATTCCATGATACTAAATGGCCAGGAAGAATCGAAAAAATAAAAGATAATCCTGTATTTATAATAGATGGTGCTCATAATGAAGATGGAGATAGATCACTTACAAATGATTTAGAAAAGAACTTCAAAGGTAAAAAATTGACTTTCTTAATAGGAATGTTAGCAGATAAAGATATAGATTCTGTTTTAGATTTATTAATGGACAAGTTCGAAAAAGTTGTAACAACTACTCCAGATAGCGATAGAGCGATAAGTTGTGAAGAGTTAAAAGCTAAAATTGAAAAATACGGAAAAGAAGTTGTTGCTATACCTAAGATAGAAGATGCTGTACAATATGTAATTGATAATGCTAAAGAAGACGAAGTAATAATTTCAGCAGGTTCATTATATATGATAGACATATAAGAAGTTTAGTTAAATAAAATTTATATTATAATAAAAAAAAGAGGGTAAAATAGACGTTTGTATATTTTACTCTCTTTTTTTATTGCAAGGAGATTTTAATACTCTAAAAAATGTATAAATTAAAGTTGTACTTTCTTTAACTTGAAGTTATCCAATTAGTAAGATAATATAATTAATAACAAAACAAATTATATATGGAGAGAACAACATGTTTACAATAATGATAGTAGATGATAATGAACAATTACAAAATGAAATAGGAAATTTACTAATAGCAAACAGATACTCAATCTTAAAACCAACAGATTTTAATAAAATATCACAAACAGTAAAAGACAGTAGTCCAGACTTAATTTTATTAGATATAAATTTACCTAATAATGATGGATTTAAGATATGTACAGAGATACGAAGTTTTTCAAATATACCAATAATATTTATAACAAGTAGAAATACAAATATTGATGAACTGATGTCAATTACATTAGGTGGAGATGATTTTTATTACAAAACCATATAATACTCAAATACTTTTGGCTAGAATAAATGCCCTTCTTTAAAAGAGCTTATCCAAATAACTCTAATATGGATGTAATCGAGTATAATGGATTAACGCTAAATATTTTATCTAGTACAATTGAGTATAATCAAAAGAATATAGAGCTTACAAAGAATGAATTAAAGATACTTTATTACCTATTAATAAATAAAGGTAAAATTGTATCCAGAGTAGATATTATGGAGTATTTATGGGATAGTTCTATGTTTGTAAATGATAACACACTTACAGTTAATATAACTAGAATAAGAAATAAAATTGAAGAGATTGGTTTGAAAGATTTTATAAAAACTAAAAGAGGACAAGGTTATATTATATGAGTTTAAAAGATTATTTAAAAAGCAAAGTAGCTATAATATTTTTAAATATTATAGCTTTGATGACATTATCAGTTTTTCTTTTGAGTGTAGGAAATGAATCTAAAATTATAATAACTATAGCAATTACATGGATTGTCTTTTTATTTGTATATTTTATGTTTGCGTATAGAAAGAGGAGAGATTATTTCAAAATCATAGAAAAAAGCGTAGCAAATATTGATAAAAAGTTTTTAATAAGCGAAGTGTTAAAAGAGCCGCCTTTTATTGAAGCTAAACCTTATTATTATCTATTAAAAAAATCAAGTAAATCAATGAGAGAAGAAATTAACAGAGAAAAGTCGAAGCATAAAGATTATAAAGAGTATATAGAACAATGGATTCATGAAGTAAAGACACCCATATCACTTATAAAGTTAATTGAAGAAAACAACAGAACAGCGAAATCATCAGAAATACTTATTCAGTTAGAAGAAATAGATAGGTATGTGGAACAATCTTTTTTTTATGCAAGAAGTGAAGATGTAGACAAAGATTACCTGATAAAAGAAATAAGTTTGCAAAGTTGTGTAAATAGTGTTATTACAAGAAATAAACAAGGATTTATTTTAAATAATATATATCTTGAAATAAATGATATAGATAAACTGGTATTCTCAGATAGTAAATGGCTTGAATTTATTTTAAATCAAATAATAGTAAATGCTATAAAATATAGACAAAATGAGTGCCCAAAGGTAAAGATATATGCAATTGATATAAAAAATGGTACTAGATTAATTATTGAAGATAACGGAATAGGTATCCCAAGTAATGAAATAGATAGAGTATTTGAAAAAGGATTTACATGAAATATTGGACGAATAAATAGTAGATCTACAGGCATAGGACTATATTTATGCAAGAAACTATGTGATAAATTAGGATTATTAATAGACATAGAATCTAAAATAAATAGTTATACAAAGGTAATAATAACTTTTCCAATAGGAAGCTTTTGTAAGTTTTAATTCGAGTAATGTTACGAGATTGTCACATAAAAGTAAGATTAAATCGAATCAAGGAAGTTGCTTATAAGTTAAAATATCATTGAGGTGATAAATATGGAAAAAATATTAAAAATAAATAAAGTAGAAAAATATTATGGTAATAAAGGAAATATAGTTAAAGCCATAGATGATATAAGCTTTGATGTCAAAAAAGTGAATTTGGGGCATAATGGGTCCTTCAGGTTCTGGGAAAACAACATTATTAAATATGATAGCAACTATTGATGATGTGAGTTCAGGCAATATTTACTTAGATGGAAAGGATTTAACAGAGATAAATCGCAAGAATATAGCAAAGTTTAGAAGAGAAAATTTAGGATTTATATTCCAAGACTTCAACTTATTAGATACATTAACTATACATGAAAATATCGCATTAGCACTTACAATTAACAAGACTAATAAGAGTGAAATAGATGGAAAAGATATTAGCAGTGGCAAAGGAACTAGGAATAGAACATTTACTAGATAAGTATCCTTATGAGGTATCAGGTGGACAAAAAGCAAAGGACTGCCTGTGCAAGGGCATTGGTAACAAACCCAAAACTAATATTAGCTGATGAACCCACAGGAGCACTTGACTCTAAATCAGCACAAATGTTAATAGAGATGATGGCAAATTTAAATAAAAATTTGGGAGCAACTATTCTCATGGTAACTCATGATTCTTTTACAGCAAGTTATTGTAATAGGATATTATTCATCAAGGATGGAAAGATATTCACAGAGTTAGTGAGAGGTGAAAATACACGTAGACAATTTTTAATAAAATATTGGATGTAGTAGCATTATTAGGTGGTGATGTTAGAGATGTACGCTAAGTTAGCCAAAAGTAATGCGAGAAAATCTATAAAAGATTATTTAATTTATTTTATAACTATAATAATATGTGTAAGTTTGTTTTATGCAATAACATCACTTTCCAGCTCTAGTTATGAATTTATAACAGAGGATTCTTATAATTTTAAAACTTTACAACTAATATTAAAATATTCTACTTATGTAATTACAGCAATTTTAATTTTACTTATAGCCTATGTGAACAAATATATATGATAAGACGACGTCAAAGAGAGTTTGCAACATACATACTACTTGAGCAGAACAAAAAGTATTGCATTTATGTTCTTTATTGAAACACTTATAATTGGTACATTAGCAATAATAGCCGGAATATTTGTGGGAACCCTATTTTCACAAGCTATAACGGCTCTGGTTTTAGTAAGTGTAAATCAAGAAGTAGTATTTACCTTAAGGTTATATATGGATACAGTGGTCATTACATTTATATTCTTTATAGCAATGTTCTGTATAATAGGTTTGTATAATGTTTCTGTATTAAATAAAATAAAACTAATAGATATGTTAAATGCAAGTAAACAAGTAGAATTTCAATTTAGAAGAAGTGGAAAAGTATATGGTGTAATATTTGGATTATCAATATTATTATATATAGTATGTGTATATTGTACTTTTAAATTAATAAATACAGAAATTGATTATAGTATAAAATCACTGACTTATATAGGCATATCACTAGTAAGTTTTATTATAGGTACTTTTGCACTATTTTATTCTATTTCATATATTTTAATATATTTAAAGGGAAAATGTATTAATTTTAAATATGAAGGAACAAATTTATTTTTTAATAGGTAGTATTGTATCTAAAATAAAGACAGCACCAATATTAATGGCAACAATAGCAATGACTTTTTTTAGGGGCTATGATAAGTTTTATTATGACACTTGCAATGGCACAGTGGTCATTGGGTTATCTAAATATGAGAGTTCCTTATGATATTGATATAAGAAATGATTATAGTTATAACTTTGATATAGAAGATATACCAAAGTTAGATTATGGTGAGGTTGTACAATATTTAAATGATGAAGGTTATAGTGTAAGAGATTATTGCCAAGTTGAAAAATATTTTATAGATAAAGATGAGTTTTATACTGGGGATAGGAATAATTCACCTATGTTGGCAATAAGCTTAAGTGATTTTAATAAATTAAGAACCATGTTGGGTTATGAAAAAAATAAATCTTAAAGAAAATGAGTTTACAACACAATGGCATAGTGTGGTTAATAATACTGATATTAACAAATTTTATCAAAGAATAAACATTTGAATATTAATGGAGAAATTTTAAATATTAGTAAAGATTCACATTACAAAGAATCAATTGGGGAAAGAATATATGATTTTTATTCTTATAATATTATTATTTTGCCAGATAAGGTGTGTAAGGATCTTACTTTAGCAGAAACTAATTTTTTTAGCTAATTTAAATAATCAAATGAGCTATAAAGATGCAGTGAATTTTGAATCTAAATATATTGAAAAATGGTTTAAAGAAAAATAATAGGTATTTAATTGAAAAATATAGCAAAGAATTTGATATAACATCTAGTATTATAGACGGAATAGTAAAATCATCTGAAACAAATAATATTTTAAATATGACTTTGGCAATGAGAATCCTTGTGAGTATATTTATGCATAGTTTTACTTACCATAAGTTTTACAGTGCTTGCCCTTGGTCAACTTACAGATTCTATTGAACATAAAGATAGATATAATGTTCTTAGAAAGTTAGGTGTTGAGGAAAATGATATAAATAAGATAGTATTAAAGCAAATCTCAATATATTTTGTAGTACCTATAGCTATTGCACTGATAGGTGTAGGAATATTCATATATAACTATTATCTAATGTATAAAGAGAGAATCGTTACTTTTATTGGTTTTAATTTATTTATTTTAGTATTGCGACAGGAATTATTTTAACGATTTGTGTGTATATGTGCTACTTTGCAGGAACGTATTATACTTTTAAGAGAAATATAAAATAGGTATGGTAAAACAGCTCATAAACATACAAAAGGGAAAAGATAAATTAATCGTAAATAAAATTAAAAAATTATATTATACTATCAACAGAAAATTAATATATAAATTTATGTATATTTATAATCCACTTTTTCGTTATATTTTTATAACGGGAAGGTGGATTTTTTTAAAAGGGACAAACCATATGTGCATAATTTATAAAAAAAAAACTAATATATTATTGTAGTATAGTTTGAGAAAGGAGGAGGATTTGAAGGTATATATTTCTAATTATTTGTCACATAGTATAAGTATCATTGATTACGAAACTCTTGAAATGGAAAGAGAAATTGTATTAGATAATAATATCTATCCACATCATTTTTGTAGATGAAGATGAAGGAAAAAATATATATTCCAAGTTTGGTAAATGGAACACTTTATGAGGTAGATATTATTAGTGGAAAAATTTTAAATTCTATATCGGTCGGTGGAAGTCTAAGTCAAATATTTATGCATGGAGATGAGTTATTTGTATCTAATGAAGATACAAACAGCATTTATATAATTAATAAATATACATTAGAAGCAATCTCTATGATTAGTGTAGATGATATGCCGCATGGATTAGGCTATGATCAAAAAAATAATAAACTGTATGTTCCATGTATAAATTCGATAATATGTATAGATATAGAAAATAAAATTATCTATAAAAAAAATAGATACTGATTTTAAAGCTTGACATTTAGAAGTAGATGAAAAAAAAAGAAAGAAATATACGTGTCAACTTTAGACGGCAAATTAGTAATATTAAAAGAAGATGATCTAGAAATTATAAATACGTTTTATGAATTATTGTTACCTGTTCAAATAAGATTTAATTACATTGATGAAAGAGTGTATATAAGTGATTTAGGATATAATCAGATAAAAATACTAGATTATAGGTTAGGAAAATATATAGGAAAGATAAAAGTAAATGGTATTCCACAAGGGTTAGAAATTTCAAAAGATTATAGTAGGCTATTTGTATCAGATACTGAAAATGATGAGATAAAAGTATATGATACAAAAACAAACCAGTTGATTAAGGCAATTCACGTAGGAAAAGAGCCTACAACAATAGTTTGTTTGTAGGCTACTTTTTATATGTAGTAAGTAAATTTATTACTTCAGCATACATATGAGAAGCATTCTTTTTCCAGTTATTACAAATATGATTTGCTTGCTTTTCAGAAGAAACATTTAAATTTAAGTCAATTAAATTACTCTGATTTTCAATTACCCTAAGATTAACGATGAATTCATTTTCGCTTTGCTTAACAAAACTAGATTTTACCTGTGTTTCAGCTAATAAACTCTCTTTATTTAGTTTTATATAGTGGTCTACTTTGTTAGCTGAATCCATTGGGATTTTAAGCATAAGTGATTCCAATGTCTCAAGTCCCCTTTGAGTTAGACAATAATACTCTTTGTCAGAGTCCTTATATATCTTTAGAAATTTTGATTCCATAAGTTGAGATAAAAGTTGTTGCAGCGAGAAATAATTCATCATTTCAGTTTCTAAAACAACTTGAGTGATTTGAGAATTTGTCAAATCCATTTTAATTTTATATAAAATATATAAGATTAAAAGTTTGTGGTAAGCTGTTTCTTCAGATGAATTTTCAAACATATTTATCATCCTCCACTAAACTATTATAATAATATATTAAACTAAAATATAGAAAAATAAAAGGTATAAATCATTAAATTTGAAAAGAATTTATTTTTTTTAGAAGAGGGAATTTTATGAAAAAAAAGGCTACCAAAAAGGTAGCCTCTTTTTTTTTTGTTTGTCCACCTAAAAGTTTTTAGGGAGTTTAATACTCAAGTATTAAAATTTACTATTTGCCAGCCATTTGTTTTTCAGCCATTTCGACTAATTTTTTTTTAGTCATATAGCCACCAACATAGCCATTTTGTCTTGCAGTTAAATTGCCTTTATCTACTGCTTCATAGTTAGCCATACCTAATTCGTTAGCTATTTCTAGTTTCATTTGGTTTAATGCAGCTTTAGCTTCAGGGACAACTTGTCTGTTATTAGAATTTGCCATAGTAAATTCCTCCTAAGTTAATCAACATTTTATTTAATGTTGTTATTTATAATTTATCCAAAGCGAAATATTATATGCTAAAAAAAATGGAAGAGAAGTTATTTTTTATGATTAGCCATACAATTTGATATAATTTATACTAAAAATTTTTATAATAATATAGATTTTATTAAAGAATTTAAAAATTGGTTATTTTTTATTAAATATAAAAATAGATTTTTAATATATAGGATTGGAGGAGGATGATATGTTTGCTAGAACGAGGGGGCTTTTTAAGCAGTATTATTCTATTTTACTTGGGTTAGTTTTGGTTTTTTCTTTAGTTTATTGTATAAGGATATTTTTGAACGAGCAAAATGAGGACATACCAATATACAGAGTGGAGACAGACAAAAAAAGAAATAGCATTAACTTTTGATATATCTTATAACGAAGGAAATGTAGATAAAATATTAGATGTATTGATAAATATGATGTAAAGGCGACTTTTTTGTAGTGGGCAATTGGGTGAGATAACAATCAAGATGTTGTGAAAAAAATTCACGACAGAGGACATGAAATAGGAAACCACTCTTATTCACATCCTTATTTTAATGAAATATCAGAGTCAGAGATGAAAAAAACTGAATTAGACAAGACATCTAAGAAGATTAAAGATATAATAGGAGAAGAGACCACATTATTTAGACCTCCATATGGAGAAATAAATGAAAATGGTGTTAAGTACTGTGAATCTTTAGGGTACAAAGTTATAAATTGGGATGTAGATTCAATGGACTGGAAAAATATAAAAGGAATTTATATAGTAGATAGAGTTGCACAAAATACATCACCAGGTTCAATAATATTATTCCATGGAGAAGGCCGTAAATATCGATGATTATCTAGATTCAATTATTGCGCATTTTCAAAAAACGGGTATAAGATGTTAAAATTATCAGATTTAGTATATGACGAGGATTATTACATAGACTCATCTGGAGTTCAAAGACATAAATAATAACAGATACATAAAAATAAAATGTAATAAATATGATTTTTTTCAAAATATATTTATAACATATAGAAGATAAAGAAACAATTAACAATTCAGGGGGATAAAAAAGTATGGTAGTTATGAAAGACGATACAAATATTGTAAATCTAACTGGGGAACTTGAAGATAATTTAGAATTTAGTCATGAGATATTTGGAGAAAAGTTTTTAATACAAAGATAAAAATAAATAGATTGAGTGATTCTTATGATATTTTTGCCTATGACGATTTCAGAAAGGTTATTACAAGAATTAGACTTTGATAATAACAAGCTTGTGACTGTCTCCGGTCAACTTAGATCTTACAATAAAAATGTAGGTGAAAAAAAATAAATTGATTTTAACAGTATTTGTACTGAGAAATAAAACCAAAAAGAAGAGGAAAATAAAGATCCTAATAGCATTTTCTTGGATGGATATATATGCAAACGTCCAGTATATAAAAAACGCCTTTAGGTAGAGAAATAACAGATTTATTAGTGGCGATAAATAGACCATATAATAAATCAGATTATATACCTTCTATTGTATGGGGACGTAATGCCAAATTTGCACGAAATTTAAAAGTAGGCGACAGAATACAGATGTGGGGGAAATACAAAGTCGATCATATGAAAAGAAGATAGATGAAGACACAGTAGTTAAGAAAAGTTGCTTATGAAGTTTCAGTTTCAAAAATAAAGAAAATAGAAGAAGACGAAAATATAAATATTTAAGTGTTAAAACTTATTCAAAAGATGTAAAATAGATATAAGAAATATATATAATTTATCCTCTAGTATTAATGGAGGATTTTTGTTTAAAAAAAAAAAAAAAAAGAGGAGGTTTTTATGTCAATTAATTATACATTAGTGTCAATTATAATGTTGTTTGTAATTCTTATAAGCATCCAATTTACACTTAATAAAATATTTATGATTTTAAAAGAAATTAGAGATATACTTTTTAACAAAAAATAAAAAGATGATTATAATGAAGGAACTAGAAAATATTAAAGCTATATATTAAAAAAAAGTTATCCAGACTCAGGACAACGATTTACTAAATAAATATATATTTATAGTGCAATATTTCTATTTTATTATATTAATATAAAATAAAATAGGACATGCAAGACGTGATTTTGATTTTTTAGTTAAGTTATTTAGGAGGTAAGATAGTGAGAGATATAAGAAAAGAATTAATAGATATATTAATTGCCGAGGTAAAACCTGCACTAGGTTGTACTGAACCAGTAGCAGTAGCCCTGGCTTGTGCAAAAGCTAAAGAATTATTAGGTGAAGAAATAGTAGAAAATAGAATATTAGTAAGTCCAAGTATTTATAAAAAATGGGATGTGCGTAGGTATTCCAGGAACAGAAAGATTAGGACTAAAAATAGCTGTTGCAATGGGATTTGTAGGTGGACATTCTGAAAATGGTCTAACAGTATTAGAAACATTAGATGAAACTCAAGTAAGAGAATCTGAAAAATATATGGATACAACTCCTATAGATATTGTTCCAGCACAAACAAAAGATAAAGTATTTATAGAAGTAGATTTAAGAGGAAAAAATAATATAGCAAAAGTAGTTATAAAAAAGAAAAACATGACAACTTTATATATTTACAAAGAAATCATGAAATTTTACTTGATACAGGTGAGTACAATCAAGAAGTAGATGCAAAAGCGGCAGATAAAAATACAGTTATTAAAAAAAAGAAACTTTCATGGACACTACTAATGTAAAAGAAATAGTAAAAAATGTTGAAAATATGGATTTAGAAGACATTAAATTCTTATTAGATGGTGTAAAAATGAATCTTGAAATAGCTGATTATGGTTTAGAAAATAAAGCTGGAATAGGTGTTGGATTCGGTATAAAAAAAAAACTAAAGAAGAAGGGTACATGGCTGATGATTTAATGACAGAGGCAATGATGTTAACAGCAGCTGCATCAGATGCTAGAATGGCTGGAATAAAAATGCCTGTTATGAGTTCAAATGGAAGTGGGAATCACGGTTTAACAGCAATACTTCCAATAGTAGCATATAGCAATAAATTCCCTCAAAATGATGAAAAAACTAGCAAAAGCATTAGCAATATCACACTTAGTAACTGGATATATTAAAAATTATACAGGAGATTATCGGCAGTTTGTGGATGTGGAGTAGCAGCATCAACTGGGCGGCAGCAGGGATTTCTTGGTTAATGGATGAAGATATAACTCATATAAAAGGTGCAATCGAAAATATGATAGCAAACTTAAGTGGAATGATTTGTGATGGAGCTAAAGCTGGTTGTGCACTTAAATTAGCATCAGCAGCATCAGCGGCAGTTCAAAGTGCAATAATAGCAAAACAAGGATTCCATGTTCCACCAAAAAATGGAATAGTTGGAGATAAAGAGAACAATCTATTAGAAACTTAGGTAAAGTAAGTGATGAAGGTATGACAGTTACGGACGAAGTAATAATAGATGTTATGAATGATATAAATAAGGTAAAATAGTAAAAATACATATAAAAATAGGTAAATCTTTTAAATGTATTTATTAATAAAAATAGAGGCGAGATAATACTATTCAATCTGCCTCTATTTTTATTGTGAAAATTATAAGAAAATTTAAATATGGAAAAAATTGCATTGAGTAAAAAAATAACTAAATTTACTAAAATTATCATTTTTTTGTATACTTTACTATGTGAATTATTTAGTTAAAATAACTAATCTAGGGAATTAGCCAGATTATCTAGAGTTTAAAGAGAGGGTTAATAACATGGAGGGAAAAAAAATCCAAGACTATATGAATGATATAGACGAAGAATTTTTACAATCTGAAAAAGGTTAATTACAAAAAACGGGTTAAATAATTTAAGTAAAAAAAACAAAGAAAGCTGGACTAAAAACAATACTACTAATAATGTTTTTTATATGTGTTTGGATATTTACATATATAGCATCAAATAAAAATACAATATTCTTAGCTCAGTCAGTCGGAAATGTCAGTGCTAGATATGTAGAGAGCACCAATAATAGAGTATGAGAATAAGCAAGAAGAGTTAAATGAGGAAGAACTTTTCATGAAAAAAAATACTATAATTGCTAAGGGTAGAGTAAAAAATGTTAGGAATATAAAATTAAATTCAACAATGAAATGATTTATCGTGCAGTAGCAGAAATTGAAATTACACAATCATATAGAGGAAATTGTAAATCAGGTGAATTAATATCTGTATTAATTCCATGCACAATTCATATTGGATTAGATGCTTTAGAACATGAAGTTATTTCTAATTTAAGAGTAGGGATGAATGGAATTTTTATGATGGAAAAGTATGATCAACATTCTTATATCGAAGAAGAGGGCACTATATTATATTTAGAAGACTTGGCTGAATATGGATTTATAGATGCTCATAAATATGGATTTTAGAAAATAAAGGTCAATTAATATTTGATAGATATACATTTAAAAGTATAGAAAAAGCAACAAAATTAGAGGAAGTTGAATCATACATCAAAAAGATGATAGAATAATTATATAACTATTCTTTTTGTGACTATTTAATATAGACAGAATTTATTAATCATTATAAAATAGATATATTAACGATTATGGAGGAACAATAATGGATATAGAAAAAAAAGTTTGGGAAGTATTATGTTCTGAAGAGGACTTAAATAAAAGAATAAAAGAATTAGGAGCCCAAATTACAGAAGATTATAAAGATAAAAATCTAATGGTTATATCTTTATTAAGAGGTAGTTTCGTATTTTGTGCAGATTTAGTTAGAGCTATCGATTTAAAAACAAAATTGATTTCATGACTACACAAAGTTACGGAGATGGTTTCTCTACAAGTGGAAATGTAGAAGTTGTAAACGATATAAAAGGAAGCCTAGAAGGATATGATGTATTAGTAGTAGATGATATAACAGATTCAGCTCTTACTATGGATTATGTTATAAGACATTTAAAAGAAAAAAATCCAAAAAGTATAAAATCTTGTGTTTTACTTGATAAACCAAGCAGAAGAAAAGTTGAATTAGTTCCAGATTATTGTGGATTCACAATAGAAGATAAATTCGTAGTAGGTTACGGTTTAAATTATGGAGATCATTACAGAAATATACCATATGTATTTGTTGTAACTGATAAAGATAGATAGTAGTAAATGGGGTAACATTTTGTTACCCCATTATTTATATAAATTAATATTAAAGTTTCATAAATAATTAAATCTTAGTGCTTTTATTGTCTTTTTAATTTTTCTATTCTGTATCCGATTTCTTTATTTGCTAGTTTATATCCTTCTTTAATCATATCTTCTCGACTAATAGCATTACCCAATAAAGAATCTATAGTAAGCTGATTTCTATCTTCAAAATATTTTTCAAGAAGCTGTTCCTCTAACTCAGATTGAACTTTTAAATCACCTTCATGCATTATATGTTTTACATCAAAGCCTGCCTTTATTAATTCTTTACCTAGTAATATCGCGCGATGGCATCTAATAGGCTCTTGCATTGCACCAAGCAGTACTATTTTATAATTTTTAGAGCAGCCAACTTTTAATCTTTCTATTCCTCTTTTAAATTCATCTTCTAAAATTACTTTATCAAAATCTGCATATCCTTCATCATTATAGCTGACTTTAGTTTTTCTTTTTTGCACCAAATTCATCAGCCATATAGATATATGTATATCCTAAATTTTTTTAGAGTTTCGTGGAGAAATTCTTTATTATATTGAGTGTTATATTTTGAGTAAGGGGTAGATCTTATATCAACTACACAATTTATATCGTATTTTTTAATATTTCTATAAACTTATCAAACGGATAATTAGAATGACCTAATGTATAAATTTCTATTTTAACCACATCCTTAATATATTTTAATTATATAAATATAATACCCCAATTTTAATATGAAATTTTGAAAAATAGTATTAGCTAATTGATTTTATTTAAAGATAAACATAAAAACTCAAATATAAAAATAGAAAAAAATTTAAAAATTAAGCTAAAAATAGAATTTTTATTGTAAACAATGGCAATACTTATTAATAACATATAGTAAGTAAATTTATTGACAATTAAATTAAAAAATAATAATATTAAAATATAAATTATAAATTAAATCCTTTGATAAGGAAGAGTAATTAAGTTTAGGTTCAATATAGAGAGTTGAGGATGGTGGAATCTCGACAAGAAGAAGTTTGATGAATGGGCCTTTGAGAGTAAATCGAAATCTTTATGCGAGTAGACTTTACCGTGTTTTGCACGTTACAGCAATTGAGGTATGATATAGTACCAATAATTAAGCGGTGTATTTTATAATACACAATTTAGGGTGGCAACGCGGATATAACACTTCGTCCTAGAGTTTTAGGGCGGAGTTTTTATTATAAAAATATTTAAGACGTATCAACAATATAAGGAGATGAAAAAATGAGTAAAAAAAGAATATTAACAGGAGATAGACCTACTGAAAACTTCACTTAGGTCATTATACAGGTTCACTTAAAAAATAGGGTATCTCTACAAAACGAAGATAAATACAATATGTTCGTAATGATAGCTGACCAACAAGCATTAACTGATAATGCTAAAAATCCAAAAAAAATAGTAGATAATTTATTAGAAGTAGCTATGGATTATATGGCTGTTGGATTAGACCCAACAAAAACAAATTTATTTATACAATCTCAAATTCAGAATTAGCAGAGCTTACAATGTACTACTTAAACTTAGTAACAGTTTCTAGACTACATAGAAACCCAACTGTAAAATCTGAAATACAACAAAAAGGATTTGGAGAAAGTATACCAGCAGGTTTCTTCATATACCCAGTGAGTCAAGTTGCTGATATAACTGCATTTAAAGCTGATTTAGTTCCAGTTGGAAATGACCAAAAACCAATGATAGAACAAACTAGAGAAATAGTAAGAAGTTTCAACACTACATACGGAGATGTATTAGTTGAGCCAGAAGGAATGTACCCAGAAGGAATAGCAGGAAGACTTCCAGGACTTGATGGAAAAGCAAAAATGAGTAAATCATTAGGAAATGCTATATACTTAAGTGATGATGCTGACGAAGTTAGAAAAAAAGTAATGTCAATGTTTACAGATCCAAACCATATAAGAGTTGAAGACCCAGGTTGTGTTGAAAATAACGCAGTATTCACATACCTAGATGCTTTCTGTAAAGATAAAGATGCATTAGAAGAAATGAAAGCTCATTATAGACGTGGTGGACTTGGAGATGTTAAAGTTAAGAGATACTTAAATGACATATTACAAGCTGAATTAGATCCAATCAGAGCGAGAAGAAAAAATTAGAACAAAACCCAGATTATATATACGAAGTTCTTAAAAAGGTAGCGAAAAGAGCTAGAGCAGTAGCAGCTCAAACTTTAAGTGAAGTTAGAAATGCTATGGGAATTGAATATTTCAAAGGAATGAATTTCTAATAAAGATTTAATATAAATTAAAAGGCTGAAATATAATTTAAATTATATTTCGGTCTTTTTTATTTTTTCTTAGAATTAAACTATAAGAAATTACAGTAAAAATAAGATTTAAGTTTATATTTATAAATAAATTTTTTATAAATTAAAAAAATTACGTTTTGCTCTATATTTCGACAATTTTGCTATACACACTATGATATAATCGTGGATAGATTTTGTTAAAAAGGGAATTAGTTTTAAATATGGATATAAATATATAATTATTTTTTAAGATTATGGAATAAATATTTATAAATCAAAGGAAGGAAGAACAATGAATTTTCTTGGTCAAACTACAATAATAAAAAGTATAGGGGTATTAAGTAAAAATCTATATAAAAAGAAAGTAGAGACAATAGGATTTATTTTATTAGAGTTGTTATTAGGTTCAATTTCTTTATTTGTTTTTTCTGCATGTGCAGTGGCAGAAATGAAAACAGAAAGTGGTAATATCCCATATTTTTTGTTCTATAGTTGAGATTATAGAGGCAATATCAATTTTAATATTAACAAAAATGATTTTATTAAATGAATCAGAAAATAAAATAGATAGAAAATTAAATCTTAAATATATAAGTATATGGATTATAACTTTTATAGGAATAGTTATAATCTCTAAATCGGTTGATATACTTGTTATTAACAATTTAAAATCATCATTTTATAACATAATGGGTAGAATGAGTGAATTTTCTTTAGTAAGAGCAGTAATAATGTACTTATGCTTAAGTATGATTGTTGCGATACCAATGTATTTAATATCATATACTAGATTTAATATTGTTAAAGGAAATAATGAGATATCTCTAATAACTGCTTTAAAAAGCTTTTTTAGAAATATACTAGTAATATTAATTTTTTGGATATTAGCTAAAAGTATAGAAGTTTTAAGTCTGATATTTATATCAAAATACTACTTAATATGTGGTGCTATATGTTCTATAACATCTGCACTATATTTAGCTTTAGTAGTGTCTAGTGCTTATGTAAGTGTAGAAAATGATTTGCAAAAATACGACAAAAATGCATGTTAAATTAAGATAGTTTAAGTTAAAGATCAAACAATAAATCATAATATAAAATTAATTTATGAAAGAGGGTAAGTTTGATGAAAAAAAAAAGTTAAAGAATATCTTAATTTTTATAGTTATTATTATTTTATGTATATATGGTTTTTAAAAAGATAACTAATATGGGGAGTAAATTTACTTCTAAAGATAATCTCAAAGTAGATTGTGAGCATGAATGGGACAATCTAAATGATAAAGATAAAAAAGATAATAAAACAAGTTATATCCCTTGCAAAAAAAACTAGGTACAGAATATGTCTGGGGGAGGAAAGGGCGAAATAATAACTGAAGAAAGATATAATGAGCTTGTAAAATGTTATGGAGAAAGCTATTATCCATTAGATAAAAAGGATTATATCGGTATTCAAGATTTGATTGTTCTGGTCTTACATATTGGACATATAAAGAAGTATCGGGTGTAAATATCGGTTATTCAACAAGTCAACAGCAAGAAGTACTCAAAAAATATAAAGTAAAAGATACACTTCAGCCAGGAGATTTGATATTTACAACTAGACATGTAGTTCTTTATATAGGAGATGGATATGTTATACATTCAAAAACAAATACAAATACCCAACAGGAGGAATTAAGAAGGATTCTGTGAAGTGGTATAAAAAAGGGACAGCTTATAGAGTAATCGATTATATAAATGACCAAAAATAATAAATTTATTAATCGATTACCATAAATATAAATAAACAAATATGAGGGAGAGTTATAAGCTAAAAAATAAAAGGGAGATTATCTATGGTATTATGTGAAAGGTGTGGAAAGCACAACGAAGATTACTGTAATTATTGCAGTGATGAGGGAAATGAAATGTCTACTTTTTGAAAGAAAGTTGATATTAAACGAAAATGAAAATAAATATTGTGATGGATGTGGTCATGAAACAAAATCAAATCAAATTTACTGCTCAGAATGTGGTAAATTATTAAGCCAAGTGGGGAAAAGAAGAAAAAACTAAAAGAAAAATAACTCAAAATACTGGAAATATTAATAATCCAAGTTTAGGCTCAATAAATGAGGCAACAGGAGCTATGGCTAAAGAAGCAAAGAAAATATTTGGCGATTTACCTAGTTTCTTCGGAAATACAATTGATGAGCTAAAGAGCTTTAGCTATGTATCATTTGCTCAAAACAATATAAATACAGCATTAAAAAACAGATGGAATATCAATAGTATTAATGCTTATCTATATGTTTATACAATTACAATTAGGTGATTCATTGTTAAATGAATTAGTTGAAGATACTTCAATGGAATTATCAAGCTTTAAACAAGTGGTATTTGGTATAGCATCTATGAATGCACCGAAAATCGTGATAAATGCATTATTTAATACTGTTAATGTATCGATAGCAGCTAGAATAATAATTACTCCAATAATTACAGGATTCATTATATATCTAGTAACAAGATTTATATATAGCAAAACTGAAGTTAAATCACTTCCAACAGCAGTGTTATGTGCTCTTGTATATGCAGCAATTATAACAGTAATATCTTTATTTGCAAGAGTAAATGTTTCGGAAGATTTATATACTAATATAAAAATTTATATTTCAGTTTTTAGTGTATTTATTAATTCATTTATAATATCTTTTATTGCGAATATATTAGCATTAGAAAAACAAAACTCTAAAAAAGTCGGAACGCTATCTAATATATTTAAAAATAACTTATTTATTTTAGGGCAACATTACTTGCATTTACAATAATATTCCTTGCATGGATGTATATAAAAGTAGGCTCATTTACAGATATATTACGTATTTTAAAAGCTAGACTAGCAATAGGTGGATATATAGATAGTTACAACGATATATTAGGATTTAGCGGAATGAAATTAAATATAATTTGGTTTGTGTACATGGTGATAATAGGATTAATGATGAGCTCATGGTTAATGCTTATGTCACATCTTGTAGCTATAAAATTTGCGACTTTATCTGTAAGTTTATTCTCATTTGTTGAACAAGGAGAAGGAATGTGGATATTATTAATTTTAATTCCAATTGCTACACTTATTATAATTGGTAGAATGATAAAGAAAAGACACGGAGAAGAAAATCACAATATAATAGGTATTTATAGTATATCTTATACAGCTATAATGGATTAATATCATATTTTTCAACAATTACAATAAGTGGGAATGCAACTGAAGATTTAATTTCGCTAATATCTAGCTTTACTACATCATCAGGAAGTGTTAACTTTACACTTGGAACTAATCTATTTTGCAACAATAATAACTGTATTTATATTTAGTACAGTATTTATGTATATAGGTTATAAAAGTAAAAAAATTGAGGGTTAAAATAGAGGAGAATTAATATTATGGCTACTAGACAAGAAATAATGAGAGAAATAGATAATTTAAATAAAAACTATAGAAGATACTAATTTAAGAAAAGAGGAAGCACTTTTAAACTTAGGGATATTAGTATATCAAAAAAAGTTAGGGAAGGTTTACTTGAAAATGATGAAATAGATAGAATTTGTGAACCTATAATAGGGTTTGATCATGTAATATATGATTCTAAAGTTAAAATACATAATTATAAAAAAAAAAAAACAACTAGAGGGGATTAAATGTAGTTGTGGGGCAAATTTAAATCCAGAGGATAGATTCTGTGGAACTTGTGGGGAAAAAGGTTGAATTACCAGTAGACAATATAGAATATATAACTTGTGAAAGATGTTTATCAGATATAGACAGGACTTCGACGTTCTGTCCATTTGTGGAATAAAACTATTTAAATTAGATTTAAATAAAAATAAAAATAAAAAGGGTTTAAAATAGTATTTCTATTTTAAATCCCTTTTTGTATATAGGTTAAGTTAAATTTGAAAAGAAAAAAAGGAATGAAATAAAGAGTTATATCATTCCGTAAGTTTGCCCCTATTAATCTTGATAATTTATAAAATAGTCAGAGTATTTTACTAACATAGCTGAGCTATTTTAAAACCATCATATATATGTTTGTTAAAGATTGTTTCTAATGCTTTAGGTATCTTTCTTAGTAAGTGCATCAAAAAATCATACGATGTTCTTCGTATAGATGTTGAATGTTGTTTTCCCATTGTAAAATTTACTAAAGAACGAAATCTTTCGTAGTGATGATTTATTCCTAAAACCATATTCCATATGTTTTCTTTTCCTGCAATACGGAAAATTAATCTATGGAAGTTGTTATCGTATTTAATAAAATCATTTACTGAATTTTCGTTTTCAGCTGCACCTTGTAAGAATAATTTTTGTTCATTTAGATTAAACTCTAGTTTTAGTTCGTCTGCCTCTGTAAGAGTCATAGTAAAGATCTTTAAGATGGATAATTCAACTACTTTACGGACATAAAGAACATCCGAAATTTGGTTTATATCCATTAATGATACAAAAGTACCTATGTGAGGTTTTACTTCGAGTAAACCTTCGTTAGATAAAGCTTTAAATGCGTCACGCACCGGTGTACGAGATACATTGAACTTTGAAGCTATATCTGTTTCGCTTATTGAACTTCCTGGAGCTAATCTAAGGCTTAAAATTTCTGCTTTTTAAACCTTCATAAACAATATTTGATGAAGCATTGCTTTTTTTAATTTCATCTAACTGTACCCCTATTTTGTTTTATTGTTTAGTTTACGATTGTTTAGTTTTAAGGTATTGAAAAATACCCTCTCGAGATTCTAGCATATTTCAAGATATAATGTCAATCCAATTAAAAACACTATAATTATGACTATAAAATAGTAAATATTTTATAGGATTTATTTGTTAATTTTATTAAGATTGAGTGCTTATTATTTTAAAAAACTTTGTTATAAAAAAAAGATTATCAGTATATTTTGCTATTTTTATTATGTTTTCCTATAAAAATGAGAATTATAACGAGTTTAGGAAAAATGTTTTTTGTAAACGTGAAAATGATTTGTTTTTACATATTATGGAATAGAAAAAGGGATGTAAAAAGGGGACAAAAACAAAGTCTTGTATACTAGTTTATATTAAAAGTTATATAAATATAAAAAATGATAAAAAAATTTTATAAGATTTTAAAAATAGAAAAACCAACAGGGACAATGCTTTCATGGGTGTGATTGTTAAAAAATAAACTAATATTTATAAAAAACATAAAAAAACATAAAAATGGTATTTACAACTTGTATACAAGTATGTTACTATAAGTTTGTTATTAAAATAACACAATCGATCGAGGAGTGATTCGTGAAAACGGAATCACGGGAAAATAATAATAACAAAAGTAATATAAATAGTTACTATATGATAAAGATGGAAAATAGAAATGAAAAACTATAAAAATGAATTAAAGACTACAATGAAGAGATGTCATTAGTAACTAAGGCAGTAAAAAAAAAACAACATACACAGGTAAAACTCAAAATAATAGCGGGGGCATTGAAATGGACTTACGACAATCAAATGTAGGAATAAGCAAAGAAAGCAAAGCAGTTAAACCTTTTGGAATAAAAGATAAAGTCGGATATTTATGTGGGGACTTAGGAAACGATTTTACGTTTATATTCGCAAGTATGTACTTAATGGTATTTTTACACTAACGTATGGGGAGTTAATCCATCATTAGTAGGAACTTTATTCTTAGTATCAAGATGTATAGATGCGTTCACAGATGTAACAATGGGACGTATAGTAGACAAAGGAAAAACAACAAAAGACGGTAAATTCAGACCGTGGATAAAAAGAATGGCAGGCCAGTTGCATTAGCAAGTTTCTTAATGTATCAATCTAGTTTAGCTGGAGCATCAATGACAGTTAAAGTAGTAGTGATGTTCACCGCAACATATATATTATGGGGATCATTATGTTATACAGCAATAAATATACCTTATGGATCAATGGCATCAGCTATGACAGATGTACCAGAAGAAAGAGCAGCTCTTTCAACTTGGAGAAGTTTAGGAGCTAATTTCGCATCAATAATCATAGGATCAGTAGTACCTCAAATTATATACAGTGCAGATGCAAACGGTAACCAAATAGTTAGCGGTAGCAAATTTACATTAGTAGCAGGAGTATTCTCAATATGTGCATTATTATGCTACATGATTTGTTATACATTAACTACTGAACGTATTAAATTAGAACCAACTAAAAAAAGATGAAAATGCTTCATTAGCAAAATCATTTAAAACAATAATATCAAATAGAGCTTTATTAGCAATAATAGGAGCAGCAATAACTTTATTACTAAGCCAATTTATGGCTCAAACAATGAACCAATACTTATTTGCAAGTTACTTTAGAGATATAAATGCATTATCATCACTTAGTATGATAAGTTTACCACTAAGCTTTAGGATTAGCAGCAATATCTGGAGTATTAGCAAGTTTGGTAAAAAAGAATTCTCAGTATTTGGGATGTGTTTAGCATCAGGAGCTTATGCAGTACTATATTTCATGAAAGTTACAAACCCATGGATATTCATAGTATTATATCTTGTAGCATGTATAGGAACAATAGGATTCAACATGTTTATATGGGCTCATATAACAGATGTTATAGACTACAATGAAGTTAAATTCGGGGAAAGAAATGACGGAGTTATATATGGCGTTTATTCATTCGCTAGAAAAATAGGACAAGCTTTAGCAGGTGGTCTTGGCGGATATGCATTAGCATTCATAGGATACAATGCAGCAGTTCAAGAACAAACAACAAAGTTCTTAACGGTATATACACTTATTCAACATTATTCCCAGCTGTATGCTATGGAGTTGTAGCACTAATAATGTTATTCGCTTATCCTTTAAGCAAAAAAAGTTATAGCTGAAAATGGAAGAATCTTAGCTGAAAGAAGAGCTAAATAATAATATAGATTTAAATATACTTACATAAAATGAATTGTTAAATCAGTTAACACTATCTAAGAGCTAGTACTATCTTTAAGGGAGGTACTAGCTATTAGATGTTAAAATAAAATACAGAAAATACAGAAAATTTAAAAAGAAGGTTAGGAGAATTTTATGAAATTATCATTTCGTTGGTATGGAGAAGACGACAAAGTAACACTAGAAAATATAAGACAAATACCTGGTATGGATTCTATAGTAACAGCTGTTTACGATGTTCCAGTTGGTGAAGTATGGAGCAGAGAATCTATAGCTACATTAAAAAAACAAGTAGAAGATGCTGGATTAAACTTCGATGTAATCGAAAGTATACCAGTACACGAAGATATCAAACTTGGTAAACCAAGCAGAGATAAATACATAGAAAACTATTGTGAAAACATAAGAAGAGTTGCTGAAGCTGGAGTTAAATGCATATGCTACAACTTCATGCCAGTATTCGACTGGACAAGAACACAATTAGATTATGAATTAGAAGATGGTTCAACAACTTTAGTTTATTACCAAGAACAAGTTGATAAAGTAAATCCATTAGAAAGTGATAGTGACTTAACACTTCCAGGTTGGGATGCTTCTTATACTAGAGAAGAATTAAAAAGCGTAGTTGCTGAATACAATGCAATGAGCGAAGACGATTTATGGAATAACTTACAATATTTCTTAGAAAAATAATACCAGTTGCTGCTGAATGTGACGTAAACATGGCTATACATGAAGACGATCCATGCTGGAGTATATTCGGATTACCAAGAATAATAACTTGTGAAGAAAACTTAGACAGATTCTTAAAATTAGTTGATGACAAACACAATGGTATAACTTTATGTGCAGGTTCATTAGGATGTTCAAATCAAAATGATGTTGTAAAAATGGCAGCTAAATACGCAGCTATGGGAAGAATACACTTCGTTCACATGAGAAACGTACAAGTATTAGATAACGGATTTGAAGAAAGAGCTCACTTATCTTCTTGCGGAAGCTTAGATATGTACGCAATAATGAAAGCATTATATGATAATGGATTCAGAGGATACATAAGACCAGACCACGGAAGAATGATATGGGGAGAAACAGGTAGAGCTGGATACGGTTTATATGATAGAGCGTTAGGTGCTACTTACTTAAACGGTTTATGGGAAGCAATAGAAAAAGCTAGCAAATAAGAACTAGTAAAACTATTAAATAACAATTTTTAAACAAATATTTAAACTAAAACTAAACTAAAAAGATTTTTACGGAGGAATTAAAAATGAAATTACCTTTTCAAATAGATTTAAACGATAAAGTAGTTGTTATAACAGGTGCAGGTGGATTAATATGTTCTGCTTTCGCTGAAGCAATGGCTATGTGTGGAGCAAAAGTTGCTTTACTTGACTTAAACGAAGAAGCAGCTAAAAAATATGCGGATGAAATAGTTGCTAAAGGATACAAAGCTAAAGGTTACAAATGTAACGTTTTAGAAAAAGATAGTTGTGAAGCTGCAAGAGCTGAAATATTAAAAGACTTCGGAACTTGCGATATATTAATAAATGGAGCTGGTGGAAATAATCCAAAAGCTACAACTGATGATGAATACTTCTTACCAGAACATTTAAATGAAATGAAAACTTTCTTCGATTTAGATCCTCAAGGAGTATCTTTCGTATTCAACTTAAACTTCATGGGTACATTAATACCTACTCAAGTTTTTTGCTATGGATATGATGAACAAAAAAGGTGCAAGTATAATAAACATATCTTCAATGAATGCTTATTCACCACTTACAAAAAATACCAGCATACAGTGGAGCTAAATCTGCTATATCTAACTTTACTCAATGGTTAGCAGTTCACTTCTCAAAAGTTGGTATCCGTTGCAATGGTATAGCACCAGGATTCTTCTCAACTAAACAAAATGAAAAATTATTATGGAACGAAGATGGAACTCCAACTGCAAGAACTGAAAAAATATTAGCTGGAACTCCAATGGGTCGTTTCGGTGAATTAGAAGAATTAATAGGTTCTTTATTATTCTTAACTTGTGAAGAAGCTTCAGGATTCGTAAACGGAACTGTAATACCAGTAGATGGTGCTTTCGCAGCATACTCAGGTGTTTAAGATATAAAAATATAATTTAGAAAATAAGATAGTCTTTTGTATGGTTTTGATACTTAAAAATTAAGTATTAGGCCATACAGAGGCTAGATAATATAAATATATTATAAGGAGTATATAGGATATTATGATAAACGTGGACTTAAGAAAACAACCTTATAACCTTGATGATGAAGGTGTAAAATGGGTTGAAGAAACTATAAAATCAATGACTTTAGAAGAAAAAAAAATAGGTCAATTATTTATAAACATGGGGGCAAGCAGGGACGAAGAATATTTAAAAGCGTTCTTGATAACTACCATATAGGTGGTGTTCGTTACAACCCAGGTAAAGCTGAAGAAGTATACGAACAAAATAAAATACTTCAAGAAAACAGTAAAGTACCTCTATTAATAGCTGCTAACACTGAAATGGGTGGTAATGGAGCTTGTACAGATGGTACTTACATAGGAAACAGGAATTAAAATAGCTGCAACTGATGACAAAGAGATATGCTTACGAAATGGGTAGAGTATCTGGTGTAGAAGCTGCTGCTATAGGATGCAACTGGAGTTTCGCTCCAATAGTTGATATAAACAGAAACTGGAGAAACCCAATAATATCTACAAGAACTTGGTCAGCTGACGTTGAGCAAACTTTAGAATTATCTCTTGAATATATGAGAGGTATAATGGAAAGCGGAATAGCTCCAGCTGCTAAACACTTCCCTGGAGATGGTATAGATGAAAGAGATCAACATTTATCATTTGCTCCAAATACACTTTATCAGTAGAAGAGTGGGATGAAACATTCGGTAGAGTATACAGCGGATTATTTGAAGCAGGTCTTCCATCAATAATGGCTGGACATATAGCATTACCAGAGTATGTTAAATACTTCAATCCAGAAGCAACTACTAAGAAGTATTATGCCTGCTACATTAAGTAAATATATATTAACTGACTTATTAAGAGGAAAAATGAACTTCAACGGTTTAGTTGTAACTGATGCGTCTCACATGGTAGCTATGACTTCAGCTATGAAACGTAGCGAAATGTTACCAACTGCAATAGCTGCTGGTTCTGACTTATTCTTATTCTTCAATGATCCAGACGAAGATTTCCAATGGATGATGGATGGATACAAAAACGGAATAATAACTGATGAAAGATTAGAAGAAGCTTTAACTAGAATATTAGGAACAAAAGCTGCTTTAGGTCTTCACAAAAACCAAAAACAAAATACTTCAACCAAAAAGCAGAAGCTAATGGCTAAAATAGGTTTAGATAGTTATAAAGAAATAGCAAAAGAAATATCTGATAAATCAATAACATTAGTTAAAAATGAAGAAAATATATTCCCAATGAGTCCTGAAAAACATAAAGAGTATTACTTGTAAATGTTAAAGGTATAGCTAATGGTTCGGTAAATTCATAGAAATAATGGGTGGAGCTAAAAAAAACCAATTGAAATAGTTAAAGAATTATTAGAAGCTAAAAGGATTCGACGTAGAAATATGGGAATCTCCAATAGATAAAATAATGAAACTTCCAAAAGAAGAAATGGCTCAAAGCTTTAGAAATGTATATGCTGGTAAAAGACCAATAGCTGAATTAACAAGCAAATATGATTTAATAATAAACATAGCTAACGTTAATGCAAGTGTTGACCAAAAAGATTACAATGGCCACCAAGTAAAGGTACTCCAGATATACCATTCTACGTAAACGAAATACCAACTATATTCGTTTCAGTTAAGTGTCCATTCCACTTAGCCGATGTACCACAAGTTAAAACTTACATAAATACTTATGATGATAACCAACAAACATTAGAAGCATTAGTAGAAAAACTTGTAGGAAACTCAGAATTTAAAGGTATAAGTCCAGTAGATGCATTCTGTGGATTCGGAGATACTCGTTTCTAATTTAGAAAAATAGCACGTTTTAATATAAATTAATAAAATACCTTAGGGTGTAGCTCCTGGCTACATCCTAATTTGATATAAAGGAGCAGACATGGGATACTTTAATTACAACAAAGAAAAAGACTTTTTAATATGCATAGATTCAGATGGTTGTGCGATGGATACAATGAATTCAAAACACTTTAATTCATTTGGACCAGAATTCGTAAAATCATATGGTTTAGAAGAATATAGAGATGAAGCTTTAGAATACTGGAATGAAATAAACTTATTCACAGGAACTAGAGGTATAAACCGTTTCAAAGGTTTAGCGATGGCTGTTAGAGAAATGAGCGATCGTAAAGGAATAAAATTTGATGGTTTAGAAGAATTTGAAAATTGGGTAGAAACTGCACCACAATTATCAAATCCTGCTTTACTTGAAAAATGCCAAGAAAAAAGCAACGAATGTATGGAAAGAGCATTATTATGGAGTATACATGTTAACTTATCAATAGTTGCAGCTCAAGATGATGATATGCCTTTCGAAAATGTTAAAGACACTATGGATGAGTTATGCAAACAAGCTGACTTAACTGCAGTTTCTTCTGCAAATGGTCAAGCTGTTGAACATGAGTGGACAAAACACGAAATAAAAGATTGTTGTAGAGTATTACTTTGTCAAGAAGCTGGTTCAAAAAGCATACTGTATAGAACAACTTCTTACAAAAGGATACGACAAAGATAAAGTTCTTATGGTCGGGGATGCACCTGGGGATAAAAAGCTGCATTAGATAATGGAGTAAGATTCTATCCAATAATCGTTAAGAAAGAAGCATTCAGCTGGAAGAGATTAAAAGAAGAAGCTAGCCAAAAATTATTTGCTGGTGAATTTGATGATGCTTACCAAGCTCAATTAATAAATGAATTTGAAGAAGCTTTAGGAATATAGTCTAAAGACAATTAAAAATATAAATTACAGACAGGGAGATACATTATGAAAAAACTTTATGGACAAAGATTTTCTTTTTATCAAATGAAATATCTAAAAATTATATCATGAATATTCAAGCACTATGCCAATAATAGATTATCACTGCCACATCAATCCACAAGAGATAGCAGAAGATAAAAATTTGAAAACATAACTCAAGTATGGTTAGGTGGAGACCACTACAAATGGAGACAAATGCGTTCAAATGGTGTTGAGGAAAAATATATAACTGGAGATGCGACTGATAGAGAAAAGTTCCAAAAATGGGCTGAAACTTTAGAAAAAGCAATAGGAAATCCTCTTTATCATTGGAGTCATTTAGAATTACAAAGATACTTTGGATATAATGGTGCTTTAAATGGGGAAACAGCAGAAGAAGTTTGGAATATATGTAACGAAAAATTAAAAACTATGTCTGCTAGAAGTATAATGAAAGATTCTAATGTTGAATTAATATGCACTACAGATGATCCAATAGATGACTTAAAATGGCATCTAGCTATAAAAGAAGATGAAACTTTTGACATAAAAGTTCTTCCAACTTGGAGACCGGACAAAGCTATAGCTATAGAAAAAGTTGATTTTGTTGACTATATAGCAAAATTATCACAAGTAAGTGGTATAGAAATAAACTCTTTTCGATACTTGGAAACAAGCTATAACTAATCGTATAGAATTCTTCAACGAAGTAGGGTGTAGAGTAAGTGACCATGGTCTATTATACATACCTTATGTTGAAGCTGATGAAGCTACAGTAGACGCTATACTTAAAAAGCGTCTTGCTGTTGAAACTCTTACAGAAACTGAAGAATTACAATACAAAACAGCTTGTATGTTACACTGTGGTGCAGAGTATAGCCGTTTAGGATGGGCTATGCAATTACACTTTAGGTGTTACAAGAGATAATAATACAAAAATGTTTAATAAATTAGGGGTAGATACTGGATTTGACGGTATATATAACAGAGTGTCGATAGATCAATTATCATCTTATTTAGACGCTTTAAACAAAGAAGACAAATTACCAAAAACTATATTATACAGCTTAAACCCAGTTGATAATGCTGCTATAGGAACATTAATAGGATGCTTCCAAGAAGCAGGAGTTTGTGGAAAAAATACAACAAGGTTCAGCTTGGTGGTTCAATGACCACAAAACTGGAATGATAGAACAAATGACTTCTTTAGGAAACTTAGGGTTATTAGGAAACTTCATAGGTATGTTAACTGACTCAAGAAGTTTCTTATCTTACACAAGACATGAATACTTCAGAAGAATCATGTGCGAATTAATCGGTGGCTGGGTTGAAAATGGTGAATATCCAAACGACGATAAAGTCTTAGAAAGAATGATAAAAAAATATATCTCATGACAACGCATTAAACTATTTCGGATTCTAATATAGTTGCCAGTTTTATATTAAAATATAATTTTTAAATTCGGAAATTGAAGGCATCGTCATCTAAATAGTGACGGTGCAAATATGTTATATATTAAATTACAAACCAAGGGAGAATAAAATGATAAAAATAAATACATTAAGAGCATTAAAAGAATGTGGTGTAGTAGCAGTAGTTCGTGGAAACTCTAAAGAAGTTGGTGTTGAAATATCAAAAGCTTGCGTTAAAGGTGGAGTTAAGGCTTTAGAAGTAACTTACACAAACAAATTTGCTAACGATATAATAAAAAGAATTAAGCGAAATATATGAAGGTCAAGATGATGTAGTAATAGGTGCTGGAACAGTTTTAGATGCTGAAACTGCTAGAGCAGCTATGTTAGCTGGAGCAAAATACATAGTATCACCAGCTTTCGATTTAGAAACTGCAAAAATATGTAACAGATATAAAGTTCCATACTTACCAGGTATAATGACTATAAACGAAATAATAGCAGCTCACGAAGCTGGTGTTGATTTCGTGAAATTATTCCCAGGTAGTGCATTTGGACAAGGATATGTAAAAGCTATAAAAGGGCCACTTCCATATGCTAACATAATGGTAACTGGTGGAGTTAATATAGACAATTTAGATTCTTGGATAAAAGCTGGTGTTGATGCAGTTGGAATAGGTGGAGAATTAAATAAACTTGGAGAAGAAGGTAAGTTCGATGAAATAACTGCTATATGTGAACAATACATGGCTAAATTACACGAAGCTAGAGGTTGCTAATATGAAAGTTGCTGGTTTTGGAGAAATAATGCTTAGACTTTCAACAGATGTAGGCAAAATGATTTTACAAAGTGATAGATTTAATGTAAATTATGGTGGAGGAGAAGCAAATGTACTTATTTCTCTATCACATTTTGGAATAGATACAAAATGATAACTTCTGTTTCAAATGATGACATCGGTAAAAGTATACTTAGATATCTTAGAAGTTATGATATAGATACAGATTTCGTTACTTTAAGTGACCATAGAACAGGTATATATTATCTTCAAGTCGGAAGTGGAATAAGATCATCAAAAGTAATATATGATAGAGATAACTCAGCTTTCTGTAATATGAAAGTAGGAGATATCGACATAGCTAAAGCTTTAGAAGATGTAGATGTATTCCACTTCTCAGGTATAACATTAGCACTTTCAAATGACCTTAGAGAGTTATTAATGCAAATGTTAGAATATTGTAGAGAGACATAACATAATGGTAAGTTACGACTCAAACTACAGAGCAAAATTATGGACACTAGAAGAAGCTAGAGAAGCTACTTTAAAAGTTTTACCATATGTAGATATATTATCAGCAGGTATTTTAGATGCTGAAAATATATTACTTATGAACTGCGAATTAGATGATAAGCACGAAAAATTAAAATATTATTATGATGAGATATCAAAGACTTATCCAAATATTAAGCATATATTCTCATCACATAGAGATATAGAATCTTCTTTCAGTAAATAAATTACAATGTAATTATTACACTAACGGAATATTATACTTATCTAACAAAATAAACATAGATAGTATAGTTGACAGAGTAGGTGGGGGAGATGCATTAAGTGCTGGTATAATCTATTCTATAATAAACAATAAAGATCCTAAATATGTTTGTGAATTTGCAACATGTGCATCTGCATTAAAACACAGTATCCTAGGAGATGCTAATTTAGTAGAACTTAGTGATGTTGAAAAATTAATGTATGAAGGCGTTGGGAAAATAGCTAGATAACAAAAGGAGTATAGAAAGTGATTTACTTTCTATACTCCTTTTGATATAAAAAATGATATTTATACTCATTTTAAAGTTGAATAAATAAAATTTCATATAATTTATTAAATACGTTCTAGTGTTTATTTTGTTGTAGATGATTGATCATAAAATTGGGTATTTTTATAATGATAAACTATTTTTGAATAATTAAATACTGTGCCTGAAGATGAAAAAAACATTGATTATAAGCAACTAATCCAGGGTCACCTACATTTAATTCAAGTAACTTTGCATATTTTTCATCTAATTTTATCACATTAAAATACCTATCTTGAAAACTTGTAGTTATATTAAAAGCTTTTTTTATATAATCAAAAATAGAACCCTTTACTATTTCTTGATTTAAAAAGGAACAATACTTTTTTTATAAAAAGACTCTTCATAGCACATGATTTCATTGTCGATATATCTTATTCTTTTGACAACATATACATCTTCATCTTTGTCACATTCTAAATGATTGCATATTTCATCATCTGGTTTAACAAGTTCTAAATCTACTAATTTTGATGTTATTTTATGCTCTTCTAGGTTATCTGTAAATCCCTTAGGAGAGTTGAAGTTTATATATCCATTTCGATTTTTCTTTCTTACAAAATTCCACTACCTTGAACTTGATAAACAATTCCCTTTAGAACTAAAGATTCCAATGCTTTCACAATAGTACTTTTGCTTACACCGTAATCACTGGCAAATTGCTCTACTGTAGGAAGTTTTGTTCCTTTGGGCAAATCATTTTCATAAATATGATCTTCTATTTGATTGGCAATTAGTTGATATTTAAGCATTTTATACTCCCCTTACTTTCTAATTCTATTTTATTAGTATATCATAAAAAATTATAAATAACAATATCGCGGAGGATAGTGATATTAAAATGGAAAAAAATGAAAATGTTTTCAAAATGCGTTGACAAAATTATACTGGTATAATTATAATATAAATATACAATAAAAAAGTAAGGGAACAAAATATAAAATTAATATTAAAAAAGGGGGAATATAATCATGGCACAAAGTATTCGTGATTATGAAAATTAGCAGTAGATATAGTAGACGCTGTTGGCGGTAAGGAAAATATTGTCAAAGCAGCAAGATGTGCTACTAGATTAAGATTAGTATTAAAAGAAACACCAAAAGATGCAAATAAAAAAGTATCTGGACTTACTGGTGTAATAACAGTAGTAGAAAATAATGGTCAGTTCAAGTTGTAATAGGAACTCACGTAGGGAAAGTTTTTGATAAAGTTCAAACAATAGTTGATTTAGACGAAACTTCTTCAGAAGATGCTCCAAAAAGGAAGCATAGTAAATCGTGTAATAGCAACAATGTCAGCAGTATTTGCACCATTTATATATATATTAGCAGCAGCTGGATTATTACAAGGTTGTCTAATTATAATTAATATGATAAATCCAGGGTTTGCCTCAACAGGAACATATGAAGTATTGAGCTTTATATCTTGGGCACCTTTCACATTCTTACCAATATTCATAGCAATAACAGCATCTAAACATTTTAAATGTAATACATTTATAGCAGTTGCTTGTTGTGCAGCACTTGTAAGTCCCGATTGGGCATCAATCGCATCTAGGATAACAGGTGGAGAAGCAGTAACATTCTTGGGGATAGGATTAGCAGAAACTACATACACATCAACAGTTTTACCTCCATTATTCTTAGTTTTAGCATTATCTTATTTAGAAAAATTCGTTGATAAAGTAATACCAGAAGTCGTTAAATCATTATTCACACCATTTATATGTATATTAGTTATGGTACCACTTACTATATTAGTAATAGGACCAGTATCAGATGGCGTAGCAACAGCAATAACAAATGGATACAATGCTTTATATAACTTTGCACCAGTAATTGCAGCGGCAGTAATCGGAGGGTTATGGCAAGTAGTTGTAATCTTTGGTGTTCACTGGGGTGTAACTCCAATGGTATAGCTAACTTTGATATGTATGGACAAGATACATTCCAAGCATTCCAAACAATGGCTGTTGTAGCTCAAATGGGTGCAGCCTTTGGATATTCATAAAAGCTAAAAAAATGGAGACAAAAAATGTATCACTTTCAGCAGGGATTACAGGAATATTTGGTATAACTGAACCAACAATATATGGGGTAACTTTAAGATTCAAAAAACCATTCATATGTGCTTGTATATCAGGAGCTGTGGCAGCAGCAGTAGCATCATTCTTTAATTCAGTTTACTATGTATATGCAGGACTTCCAGGTTTACTTACAGTAGTAAATGCAATTGGCGCAAATCCAACATCAATAGTAGGTGAATTAATAGGTTGTGCAATAGCAATAATAGGCTCAATAGTACTTGTTCAAATCGTTGGATTTGATGAAGGTCAAGCATCTGATGAAGAAAATCAAGAAAATGAAGAAGTAAAAGCTATGGATGAAGTAGCAGCAACAGTTTTAGCAGGGACTAAAGAAATAAAAAGCCCTTTAAGTGGAAAAAGTAATAGCTTTATCAGAAATAGATGATCAGTATTTGCAGGTGGAGCTATGGGAAATGGAATAGCAATAGATCCAACTGATAACAAAGTATATGCTCCTTTTGATGGAACGGTGGAATTTATAGCTGAAACTAAGCATGCCATAGGTCTTAAATCAGATGATGGTGTAGAGTTGTTAATTCATGTCGGAATGGATACTGTTCAAATGGATGGTAAAGGATTTGATGTAAAAGTAAAAAGCAAATGAAAAAAGTTAAAGCTGGAGAATTACTTTTAGAATTTGATAAAGAAGCAATTCAAAAAGCAGGGTATTCATTAATAACACCTGTTGTAATAACTAATAGTTTTGAATTTGAACAAAAAACAACTTTGCTTAGACCAAGAAATATCATATGGAAAATCAATAATAAATCTTAGCGCAGTAAATGCATAATAATAAAAATAATTCAGGAAATTATGCTTAAGGGGAGATTTAATAAGCATAATTTCCCTATTTATATATGGAGGAATAGGAGTATGAGTAGATTACCAAAAGACTTTTATGGGGAGGAGCTTTTGCAGCTCACCAATTTGAAGGTGGATGGAATGAAGGCGGAAAAGGGCCAAGTGTTGTAGACGTATTAACAGCAGGTGCTCATGGAGTACCAAGACAAATAACAGAAACAGTAGAAGCTGATAAATTTTATCCAAATCAAGTAGCTTCAGACTTTTATCATAGATATAAAGAAGATATTAAATTATTTGCAGGAATGGGGCTAAAATGCTTAAGAACTTCAATAGCATGGACAAGAATATTCCCAAATGGAGATGAACTTGAACCAAATGAAGAAGGGTTAAAATTCTATGATGATGTATTTGATGAGTTATTAAAATACGGTATAGAACCAGTAATAACTTTATCTCACTTTGAGTTACCTCTTCATTTAGCGAGAGAATATGGTGGATTTAGAAGTCGTAAAGCAGTAGATTGTTTTGAAAGATTCGCAAAAAGTTTGCTTTGAAAGATATAAAAATAAAGTTAAGTATTGGATGACATTTAATGAAATAAATAACCAAATGGATACAGGAAATCCACTATTCTTCTGGACAAATTCAGGAGTAGTTGTTGAAGAAGGAGAAGATCCAAAAGCTGTATTATATAAAGTTGCACATAATGAATTATTAGCAAGTGCAAAAGCAGTAATAAGCAGGAAAAGAAATAAACCCAGAATTCAAAATAGGTTGCATGGTATCACATGTGCCAATTTACCCATATTCTTGTAATCCAGATGATATTATGGCAGCAGAAGAAGCAATGCGTCAAAGATACTTCTTTGCAGATGTACATTGTAGAGGGCACTATCCAAGTTATGCATTAAAAGAATTTGAAAGAGAAGGTTATGATATAGGAATGGAAGAAGGGGATGCAGAAATCCTTGCTAAAAGGAACTGTAGACTATGTCGGATTTAGTTATTATATGTCTACAACTGTTAAATCAGATGTTCACAATGAAAATACAGGAGATATTGTAAATGGGGCTTTATCAAATGGGGTAGAAAATCCATATATAGAATCAAGTGATTGGGGATGGGCAATAGACCCAGTTGGCTTAAGATACGCTTTAAACCGTTTCTATGATAGATATGAATTACCAGTATTCATAGTTGAAAATGGATTTGGAGCAGTGGATAAAGTATCAGAAGATGGTAAAATACATGATCAATACCGTATAGATTATCTTAAAAAACATATCGAGCAAATGGAATTAGCAGTTAACTACGACGGTGTAGATTTAATGGGATATACTCCATGGGGAATAATGGACTTAGTTTCATTTACAACAGGTGAAATGAAAAAAAAAAAGATACGGTATGATTTATGTAGATAGAGATAACGAAGGAAACGGAACTATGGAGAGAAGTTGTAAAGATTCATACTACTGGTACAAACAAGTTATCAAGTCACAAGGGAAGATTTAGAATTTAACCAGAAAAAAGAAGAAGTTTTCGCATAAATAAAAATAATAGATAAAAATAAATATAAAAATATATAAATATATAAATATAAAAATAAAAATAAATAGAAGTATAATAGAAAATATATACATAAAAAATAGAGTGGAGAAGATATCCACTCTATTTTTTTATTATTAATTATCCTCTTAAATCATCCATTAATTGAGTTTTATCAGCAGTTTTTCGTCTTTCATTTTAACTACTTTAGCTGGTGAACCTGCAACAACAGCACCTGGTTCAACGTCTTTTGTAACAACAGATCCAGCTGCAACAACAGCGCCTTTACCGATTCTTACACCTTCTAATATTACACAGTTAGCTCCGATAACAACGTCATCTTCAACTATAACAGGAGTTGCAGAAGGTGGCTCAAGAACACCAGCAACTACAGAACAAGCACCTAGATGAACATTTTTTACCAAGTATACCTCTAGCTCCTATGACAGCATTCATATCTACCATAGTTCCTTCGCCTATAATAGAGCCGATATTTATAACAGCACCCATCATTACAACAGCATTTTTTTTCTATAGTAACCATATCTCTTATTATAGCGCCTGGTTCTATTCTAGCGTCTATATTTAACATATCTACCATTGGTATAGCAGAGTTTCTAGCTGTATTTTTCAACATACATATCTGTTATTTTATCTTTTATAGGAGCTATAGCTTCTGTTATAGTTTTATAATCTCCTATTAAAGTATATTCTCCATTGTTTCCGAAAACTTTGAAGTTCTCATTTTTTCTATTTCATCAGTAGTAGAAACATAAATTTTAACTGGTGTTTGTTTTTCTGCGTCTTTTATATATTTTGCAATTGCATAAGCATCATTTAAATCTAACATGTCAATCTCCTTAAAACTTTATATTATTTGTAGTGTAAGTAGGTTAATCAAAATTTTATTAATATAAATTTTAGCCTAACATATCGTCCATATTATAGAAACCAGGTTGTTGATTTACTAAGTATTTTGCTGCAGCTATAGCGCCTTCAGCAAATACATTTTAGAACGAGCTGAGTGATTTATTTCTAATATTTCGTCGTTTCCAGCAAAGATAGCACTATGTTCACCGACTATAGTTCCACCTCTTACTGCATGTATTCCTACTTCATTTTGTTGTCTTTTACCCTGTACGACCATGTCTTCCATATATAAATTCAGATTGTTCTCTTATTTCCTTAACAGCATTTGCAATCATTACAGCAGTACCGCTAGGAGAGTCTACTTTTTTTGTTGTGATGTTTTCTATTATTTCTATATCAAAGTTGTTTGAATTTTTGGCAGCTTCTTTTTACTAATTTAAGTAGAATGTTTACACCTAGTGACATGTTGAATGATAAAAATACAGGAATTTGTTTAGCAGCTTCATGTATTTTTCCATTTCCTCAGCATTGTATCCAGTAGTTGCAAGAACTACAGGAGTTTTGTTTTTAGACAATACTCTAATATACCATCTAAAGCAAGTGGATTAGAGAAGTCTATAACCACATCAGAATCTTCCTTTACTTCGGCAAAACTTGAGTAAGTGTTGAATCTATCATTAACATCGTGGTGTTTTGGACTAACACCGGCAATAAGTTGAAGTTCTTCATCATCTAATACGCATTTTGTCAATACTTGACCCATTGTTCCGCTGTATCCGTTTATTATAACTTTCAATGTTATACCCCCTAATTAAGTTTGATTTATTTCAAGGAAGAATAATAAATTATTTATATTCTTCCCTGTCAAAAATTAAGCTTCGATCTATTTTACTCCAAGTTCAGCAGTTTGTTTAACATCAAGACCAGCATTTATTAATTCTTGTTTAATACTTCTAAGTTTTTCGGTTCATTTCACCAAGTGGTAATCTTAAGTGACCAACTTCAAATCCTAATAAGTTTAATGCAGTTTTTACTGGAACTGGATTTACTTCTATAAATAAAGCATCTATAAGAGCTTTTAGTTCTAGTTGTATTTTGCAAGAACCTTTAACATCACCGTCTAAGAATTTTGCAACTAAGTCATGAGTTTGGCGTGGACAAACATTAGCTAAAACTGATATAACACCGCTACCACCTAATGATAATAATGGAGTTATAGAGTCGTCATTTCCAGAATAGATTGCAAAATCATCTGGAACTAATCTAGCTACTTCAGCAACTTGAGCTATATCACCACTAGCTTCTTTTATAGCAACTATGTTTTCACATTCGTTAGCAAGTTCAGCAACTAAATCTGGAGCAATATTAACTCCTGTTCTAGAAGGAACGTTGTATAAAATTATTGGTAAATCAACAGCATCAGCTATTGCTTTGAAGTGAGCTTTAAGACCAGTTCTATTAGCTTTGTTATAATATGGTGTGATTATTAATAAAGCATCAGCTCCCATATCTTGAGCACCTTTTGCTAAACTAAGAGAATGTCTAGTATCGTTTGTACTAGCACCAGCGATAACTGGTATTCTTTTATTTACTGTATCGACAATACATTTAATAACATCTAGTTGTTCTTCATCAGTCATAGTACTAGCTTCACCAGTAGTACCAGTAGCAACTATGGCATCTGTTCCGTTAGCAATGTGGTATTCAACTAACTCTTTAATTTTTCAAAATTTTGTGTGTTATCTTCATTAAATGTTGTAACTAATGCAACTGCAGAACCTGTAAATATCATATATATCTCCCCTTTTTATATCATAATCATTTTTTTTAATTATTTTATTAATACTAATTAAGTTTTGTTTACTAAGTTGTTAAACTGTTAAACATTTATTTTATTGAGTTTATAAATAAGTTATTTTTGTCAGATTAAACTAAATCATTTTTACTAATAATTCAGCTATTTGTACTGCATTTGTAGCAGCCCCTTTTCTTATATTGTCAGCAACTACCCATAAGTTGATACCATTATCAACACTAAAGTCTCTTCTTATTCTACCAACAAAAACTTCGTCATGTCCTTCAGCATCTACAGCAAGAGGGGTATTCATCTTTAGCTGGATTATCAACTAATACAACACCTTCAGCGTTTTTGATTGCTTCAACAACATCTTCAAGTTCAAATGGTTTGTTGAATTCAACGTTGATTGATTCACTGTGAGCACCTCTAACTGGAACCTAACAGTAGTAGCAGTAACTTTTTATGCTATCATCATTGAATATTTTTTAGTTTCATTTATCATTTTCATTTCTTCTTTTGTATAACCATTATCCATAAATACATCTATATGTGGTAAACAGTTATATGCTATTGGATGAGGATAGAATTGATTTGGTTTTCCAGCAATTCCGTCTTCTAAGTCCTTTAACACCTCTAACACCTGAACCAGAAACAGCTTGGTAAGTTGAGAATACTATTCTTTTTAAACCGTATTTTTTTCATATAAAGGTTTAGAGGAACCATAGCTTGTATTGTAGAGCAGTTAGGATTAGCTATTATACCTTTTTTTATTTCTTTTATAGCTTCTGGATTAACTTCTGGTACTATAAGTGGAACGTCTGGGATCCATTCTCCATTGAGCTGAGTTATCTACAACTATTATGCCTTTTGATGCAGCTATTGGAGCAAATTTTTCACTAGTAGCTCCACCAGCAGAGAAATAATGCTATTTGGATATTTTTTTCCATCAAAAGCAGTTTCAGTTAATTCTTCAACTGTGTAATCTTTTTCCTGCAAAAGTTATTGTTGAACCAGCAGATTTTTAGAAGAGAAAAAATATATATTTTCTATTGGAAATTGTCTTTCTTCAAGAACTTTTAAGAAAGTTCTCCCTACCATACCAGTAGCACCAACTACTGCTACATTAACTTTTTTCATTTTATATCACCTCATATAATTTATTGTATTTCGTATCTAATCATGATTACTTCCCAAATAGAGATATAAAAGTAAGGGGAGGGTATATATATAAATGGATACTGCAAAAGTAGATTTTGATATTAAAAAACGCACAAAGGAATACTTTGTACGTTGCTAACACAAATCAAAGTAAACCTGTAGCCCCCCACTTAGATAAGTGACAGTCTCATGTATCTTATACATGACCCCAGCATATACCTTCGCCAAGATATAAACTTCGGCAAATCATCCTTTCAGTAATTATCTACACTTGCCAGCTACTATTACTTACTGATAATCATTGCGCCTCTACTTAGGTTAGTTAATTGTTTTGATTTTTAATAAGTTGTTATGAATTAATGTTATTACAAAATTATGGAAAAATCAACCGAATTGTTGTAAAAAATTAAAAAATTTAAAAAATAATGAAAAGTGTGGCGGAAAATATTTTTTATGTTAAAATAATAAAGTAAAAAGTATATTTGGGTTTAAAAAATTACCATTACTGTAAAATAATAGAAATTAACAATAAGTATATGATTTATTTAAAGAAATATGTATAATGTTATGCGTAAGGATTTTTATCAAGCAGAAAAAGTAGGCATTTATTAATATAAATGCTTAAAAAATTTCTTCGAAAAAGCTTTAGCATAAAAAAAATATGCCTTAGGAAAATGTTTGGAATAATGATTTTCTGATATATGATTAATTTATTAAAATGACAAACAATAATTATCATATACAACTATTATTAACAGATACTATTAAAAAGTTTAACATACAAAAATAATTAATTTTTTATTAGGAGGAAAATTTAATGGAATCATTAAAAGAGCTTTATAAAATAGGTCCTGGACCATCAAGTTCACACACTATGGGACCACAAAGAGCAGCAAGAATATTCAACGAAAAAACCCTAACGCAGCAAGCTTCAGAGCGCACTTATACGGAAGTTTAGCAGCTACAGGAAAAAGGTCACTTAACTGACTATATAATAATAAAAACTTTAGAGCCTAAACATGTAGAAATAGTATGGCAACCAGAAGTAGTAAAAAGAATTCCATACTAACGGAATGAAATTAGAAGCTTTAGATAAAGACGGAAATGTAGAAGATGAATGGACTGTATTCTCAATCGGTGGAGGTTCTTTAGCTGAAGAAGGTAAAAGAGGACATTCTTCTGCAAGTGTTTACCCACACGACAACATAGAAGACATTATAGAATGGTGTAGAGAAAACCACAAAAAAACTTCGTTGACTACGTAAAAGAATTCGACGATGAAGATATAATGGATTACTTAAGACAAATAAGAATAACTATGAGACAATCATTAAACGATGGTTTAAAAGCTACAGATGTTATTCCAGGAAAATTAAAATTAGCTAGAAGAGCTAGAACTTTCTTCAGACAATATAAAGTTAACAAACAACTTTCTTCAATGATATATGCATACGCTTTAGCTGTATCTGAGCAAAATGCATCAGGATTTGAAATAGTTACTGCTCCAACTCGTGGATCTGCAGGTGTATTACCAGCTGTATTATTCACAATGCAAGATTTCTATGGATTCGATGATGAAGCTGTAGAAGAAGGTCTTGCTGTAGCAGGTTTAATAGGTATAGCTGTTAAGAAAAAAATGCATCAGTTTCAGGTGCAGAAGTAGGATGTCAAGGTGAAGTTGGTGTTGCATGTGCAATGGCAGCAGCAGCGGCAGCATTCATGAAAGGTGCAGCTCTTAGAAAAATAGAATACGCTGCAGAAATAGGTTTAGAGCATCACTTAGGTATGACTTGTGACCCAGCTTACGGATATGTTCAAATACCATGTATAGAAAGAAATGCAATGGGAGCACAAAGAGCGTTAGATGCTGCTAACTATGCATTATTATCTGATGGTGTTCACCACGTTAAATTCGACCAAATAGTTAAAATAATGGACGAAACTGGTAGAGACATGATGGATAAATACAAAGAAACAGCTCAAGGTGGAATCGCTTTATTATACGAAGAAAGCGGAGAATTCGACGATAACGAAGCATAATAAAAATTAATAATAAATATATAAAGAAACTACATCTAGATATTTTATCTAGGTGTAGTTTTTTATTTGAGCAACGGACGAAGTCGTTGGCGATATGAACACAGTGAATTTTAAGCAACGGAATCTTCGATTCGTTGGCGATATGAACACAGTGAATTTTAAGCAACGGAATCTTCGATTCGTTGGCGATATGAACACAGTGAATTTTAAGCAACGGAATCTTCGATTCGTTGGCGATATGAACACAGTGAATTTTAAGCAACGGAATCTTCGATTCGTTGGCGATATGAACACAGTGAATTTTAAGCAACGGAATCTTCGATTCGTTGGCGCATGAGCGAAGCAAATCTTATACATAAATCCTTCTAAGAAAATATTACCTTCCTTAAAAATAAAATTCTACTTGGTATAATATATTAAATTAATATATACTAAAGTAGCACAAAACTATAAAAGGCAAATTTTATAATTTATTATAAAGTACTTAAAAAAAGGTGGGCTATGATAAAAAATAAATATATAAAAAGATATTAGTGATGGCGTGTATATTTTCTTGTATTAATATTAGTACGAGTTACGCGAATATAAGTGAAAATTATAATTTTAAAAATATTATGAGTGAAGATGGTTTATCTCAATCTACTGTAGAAACTATATATCAAGATAGTAAAGGATATATATGGATAGGTACTAATGATGGTCTTGATAGATATAATGGCTATGAGTTTAAACAATATAAATATAATAAAAATGATAAAAACTCAATAGCTAATAATTATATTGTTGATATTATGGAAGATAAAGACGGGCATATATGGATATCAACTATAAATGGACTTAGTAGAATAGATACAGATAATGATGAGATAAAGAATTATTCATCTGATAAAAATAATGGAAATTTATCTGATGAAAATTTATGGCAGATAATTTATACTTCAGAAGATAAATTTTTAGTTTCAAGTGTAAATGGACTTAATTTATATAACCAAGAGAAAAGATAGTTTTGATAGAGTTTTATCTGATGAAGATGAACTTCCAAGTCAGTTTATATATTCTCTAAAAAAGAAGATTCTAATGGCCATATATGGGTCGGTACTGACAAAGGTTTAGTTGAATTAGATAAAAATTTAAAATTAGTAAATTCTTATCAAGATTCGATTGGAGAAAGTGAAATATATAACTTGTATGAAGACTTAAATAAGAATCTATGGGTTTGTACTGTAGATAAAGGTTTATTTAGAATAAATTTAAATGATAAAAGTATAAAGAATTATAAAAGTAGTGAAAGTAAGTTTTCTCTACCAAGTCACACTGTAAGAGATGTAATAAATAATTCAAAGAATGAGCTTTGGATTGGAACAGATAAAGGCCTTTGTTTATTTAATTATGAAACAGAGGAATTCGTAAGATATAGTAAAAAGGCGTACGAAAGCAATACTTTAGTAGATAACTCAATATTTTGTTTATTCAAAGATAGAAGTGGTCTTATATGGGTGGGGACATATAGGGGAATATCTGCATTTAATCCTAATACTAAATTCCAACATTACAAGTCTGACAAAGAAGACAGTAATAGCATAAGTGGAGATGTAATTCAAGGGATATACAAAGATGATGATAATTTAGTATGGATGGGAACGAGTGAAGATGGTATAAATATCATGAATGGGAAAGCAGTTGAGTATTTAAATACAGGAAATAGTAAATTATGTAGTAATACAATACAAGATATAACAGGATATAAAGAAAAAATATTTATAGGAACAAATGACGGTTTATCCGTTTTAGATAAAAGTAGTGAAAATTATACTATAACAAATTATACAGAAAAAGATGGATTGCCATCAAATAAAATAAGATCTTTGTTTGTAGATTCTAAAGGACAGTTGTGGATAGGAACTAATAAGGGCTTGGCATTGTATTCAGATAACGAGCTTAGAGATATTACATATATTTTTTGATGAAATGGGAGTATCAGATAAATTTATTAGAGCTGTTTATGAAGATTCAAAGGGAAATTATTATATCAGGTTGCTTTCTAGAGGGAGGGTTAATAAAAATTAATCCAAAGGCTAAATCATATAAAATATATAAACATATTGAAAATGACGAAAATAGTATAAGTAATGACTGTATAAGATTTATAACTGAAGACCTAAAGGGAAACATATTAGTTGGAACAAGCTATGGACTAAATATTCTTAATTCTAATACAGATACATTTAGAAGTTATACTGAAAAAGATGGTCTTATAAATAATACTGTATATGGAATATTAGTTGATGATAAAAACAACATATGGATGAGTACAAATGGTGGAGTATCAAGACTTTGTGCTGAAGAAGGTATATTTGAGAACTTTACTATAACAGATGGACTTCAATCTAATGAGTTTAATGGAAGATCTTGTTTTAAAGCTAGTACTGACAATATGTACTTTGGTGGTATAAATGGATTTAATGTTTTTAATCCTAATAAAATACATATATCTAAATTTAAACCTAATATTATAGTTGATAATTTTGAAGTAAATGGATTAAATAAAAAGATATATCAAATACTAAATTTAAATATAATGAAAATAATATAAAAATAAGCTATTTTACAGATGATTATGTAAATACAAAGACAACTCAATATTATTATAAATTAGATGGAGATGAAAAAGAGTGGAGTACAACCAAAAATAATTCAATTATATTTGCCAATTTAAGTCCTGGAGATTATACATTGAGAATAAAAGCTAAGAGCCAACATGGAGTAATAGGAGAAGAAACTGTAATTAAGTTTACTATTAAACCTCCATTTTGGAAAAGTAAATACGCAATATGCTTATATTTACTATCAATAATAATTTTGATACTTATAAATAAATATAAAGTAAGAAAGTTAGATAGATTGATAAATGAAAAAACTAATGATTTAAGAATAGAAATGGAGAAAAATGAAGCATTATTTAAAAAGGTATTAAAACTTGAACAAAATAAAAATAATTACTTTGTTAATTTATCCCATGAACTTAGAACACCGTTAAATGTATTAAATGGTATTAATCAATTAATAAAAGATTTTTTGCAATAAAGATGTATTTATAACTCCTAAAAAGCTATCTTATTATATGGATATAATGGAGAGAAATACTTCTAGATTATTAAATTTAATTAACAATATAATCGACAATACAAAAATTGAAAATAATAGCTACATACTGACTAAAGAAAAAACAAATATAGTTTATCTAGTAGAAGAAAACGTTATGGATATGAAAGACTATATAGAAGAAAAGGGTCTTGAATTAATTTTGATACAGATATAGAAGAAAAGATTATTTCATGTGATAAAACAGAAATAGAAAGATGTATCATAAACTTAGTTGGAAATGCTGCTAAATTTACTCCAAAAGGTGGATTAATCCAAGTTATAGTAAGTGATTTAGGTGATAAAGTTAAAATATCGGTAAAAGATAACGGTATAGGTATTAGTGAAGAAAATAAAAATTAATATTTAATAGATTTAACCAAGTTGTAGAAAATAACTCTGAAGTTAAGGGAGGGAGTGGTTTAGGACTTACAATATCTAAACAACTTATATCACTTCATGGAGGAGATATATATGTAGAAAGTGAAGTTGGAGTAGGGAGCGAGTTTATAATAATACTTCCTGTAGAAAATGACTAAATACAATAAATTACAACTTATAAAATTTAATATTTATCACATTATAAAAAAATTAATCTAAAGAGATGTTAAATAAAAGTAACATCTCTTTTTTATATCTTCGTTGGCGACATGAACGCAGTGAATTTTTATATATTATGAAAAAGAGATTAGGAGCATAAATAATTGGACAATTTATTAAAATTGTATATAATAAAATTATCTAAAAATTAAAACTATTAAATTATACATAATTGTAATTATAAAAATATATAAATTTAGGGAGAGATTTAGTAGTTAAAATATAAAGTTAAATTAGGGGAAATTAAATGAAAGACATATCATATATAGATAAAATAGTAAAACAACATAGAACAAATCTACACAAATTAGCAGAACTTTCTCATGAAGAATTCAACACATCTAAATATATAAGAGATTATTTAGACAAACTAGGTATACAATATGAAACTCCTTTAGAAACAGCAACAGTAGGAATAATTAAGGGAATAATCCTAAAAAAACTATAGCTTTTAGAGCAGATATTGATGCACTTCCAACAGAAAACGGCGCTCAACATCTATGTGGTCATGATGGACATATGAGTATTCTTTTAGGATTTTTTGGAATATATAATGGACAACAAAGAAAACTTAAATGATAATATAGTTTTTGTATTCCAACCAGCAGAAGAAGACACAGGTGGAGCAGAGCCACTAATGAAAGCGGGCATATTTAAAAAGTACAATGTAGATGAGGTATATGGTCTTCATATTCATCCAGATTTTCCAGAAGGGTATATAGGATGCAAAGCTGGGTACTTAATGGCACAAAATGGTGAGATAGATGTTGAAATAATCGGAAAAAGTGGTCATGGGAGCTATTCCGCAAAATACAATAGACGGAATAGTTATAGGGGCTAATTTTGTTACTTCTGTCCAAATTATTGTTTCGAGAAATCTAAATCCTATGGAAGGTGCTGTTCTTACATTTGGAAAAATGGCAGCAGGTTCTATAAGAAATATAATTGCAGAGAATGTCAAGTTAGAAGGAACAATGAGATGTTTTAATCCAGAAATTTATGACACAATGAAGAAAAGACTTTTTGAATTTGCAAAAGGATTTGAAATAGCATATAACTGTAAAGTAAATGTAAAAATAGAAGATGGATATATTGCAGTAAATAATGATGAAAATCTATTTAATGAATTTGTTGAGGCAGTTGAAAAGAAAAATAACAAAAACTGAACCTCTTATGATTTCAGAAGACTTCTCTTATTATCAAAGAGAAGTGCCAGGGCTTTTCTTTATGCAAGGAGCCAGAAATGAAGAGAAGGGATTTGTTAATGGTCTACATAGTTTAAGATTCGACTTTAACGAAGATATTATGTTAGATGCTATAAAAACTTATGTGAAACTACTTAAATTTAAAGGTTCAATAGAATAAATTATTATAGGTTAAACTTATTTTCTATAAAATTAAATATAGATTTATAATAAAAATCAGTTTACACCGTTTAGATGTAAACTGATTTTTTTATCTAATGTCAAATAATAATCCTGCTTTATAATCGTCGTCGCTTATATCTGTTATTGAATCGATATTTCTTAGAATCATGTCCTTATGATCATCACTCATTGGAATACCTTCTTCCTCTAATGATTGAATAAATTCTAAGTTTTTGATTAATCTTTCTACTGATTCGTTAAGTTTATCAAAATCCATGGCAGTATACCTCCTGTATTTGTTTGAAATTTAATTCCTCACTCCATCCAAATTCAGGATACAACGATGTTTTTTGATTTATAATTGAATTTCATCATTGATTCCTCCGTATATATTATTTTCGAAGTCCCTCAACCAAGTTTGAAAAGCAATTTTGTTTCTATTATTATTATAGAGCTTAAATCGTAGAAATAAAAGGAAAAAACAAAAAACATTGGAATCACTAATAGAATCGTAAAATGCTCTTTAATAAAATTGATTAAAAAACTTTTAACATTTATAATTATATGTAACAGGGGAAATTTTTATGATTATTAAGGAGGGAAAAATGAGAAAAAATCATTAATACTATTAGGGATACTTATTATATCAATGATAAGTTTTGGTTGTTCAAACTCCAACCAATCAAGTGACAATGAAGTTATATCAAATCAAAATAATTCATCGCAACAGTCTTTACAAAATAATCAAGAAAATTCAGCGGGGAATAATTCACAAGATAATAACAACTCACAAAGTAATCCACAACAAAGTCAAATAACTGATAATGATAATTCACAAAATAAAACTGGACAATATGTAATTTGTATAGACCCAGGTCATCAAGCAAAGGGAGATATGAGCCAAGAGCCAGTAGGACCAGGTTCATCTGAAACTAAGTTTAAGGTGTCATGGGGTACACAAGGTGTATCTACAAATATTCCAGAATATGAATTGACATTAAGTGCATCAAAAATTTTAAAAAGCTATTTAGAACAAATGGGATTTAAGGTAATAATGACTAGAGAAACTAACGACGTAAATATTACAAATTCAGAAAGAGCAACTTTTGCAAATGAAAATAATGCAGATTTAGTAATTAGAATTCATGCTGATGGTTCAGAAGACCAATCTGTAAGTGGGGCATCACTTCATATTCCAGCACAAAACGGTCAATATACGAGCAAGATTTATCCAAAGAGCAACGAATGTGCAGAGATTATGATGGCTAGCATGAGACAAGCTGGATTTAAGGTAAATAATATATACCAAAGAAGTGATTTAACAGGATTTAACTGGTCAGAAGTACCGGCTGTGCTAGTTGAAATGGGATATATGTCTAATCCAGAAGAAGATCAAAATGTCACAGACATCTTATCAAGAAAAGATGATGAAGAGTATAGCTGAGGCAACACAAAAAATATTTCAATCAAAATTAATCGAAAAAATACCATAACAGACCTTTTTTTTATGATGAATTATCATATTAAGTGCAACACTTAAAAATGGATAAAAAATAGCTCATAAGTTTATGTTCATGTTACAGTAATAATAACTACAAAATCACTTTACATGAAAGGACATAAAATTATGAACTACAAACATATTACCATAAATGAAAGATGTTGTATAGCTAATTTCTTAGGCTTAGGATGGAGTATAAGAAAAATAGCAAAACATCTTAATAGAAATGCTTCTACAATTTCAAGAGAGATCAGAAGAAACTCTGTTAATGGAAAATATTTAGCTCATATAGCAAATGAAATTTATCTAAATAACAGAATGAACTGCGGCGCAAAGGGAAAATCATCTAACTATAAATTAATTGAGTATATAGAAAATGGTCTAAACAAAACTTGGTCACCTGAACAAATAGCCGGTAGGCTACGCCTAGAATCTAAAGATGATAAATCTATGAAGATTGGATTCAAAACAATCTATAGATGGATATACAAAAATATTATTGTAAAAGGCAATATAAATAAATTAAGAAGAAAAGGAAAATCCTTAAAACCAAAAAGAAACAAGAGGTAAATTTAATATAGGTAAAAGTATAAAAAATAGACCAAAAGACATTAGGAAAAGAGAAAGTATAGGACATTGGGAATTAGATACTGTTGTATCTAGTAGAGGAAAGTCAAAAGCCTGCCTTTCAACTTTTGTAGAAAGAAAAAACAGATACTTAATAGCTCAAGTTATGGATAATAGAAAATCAACAACATTTAACTTACATTGTTTCAAAGCATTTGAACATATTTCAAACAAACTAATTAAAACATTTACAGTCGATAGGGGTAAAGAATTTGCTAATTATAATGAAATTGAGAATAGATTAAATATAGATGTTTATTTCGCAGATCCTTATTCTTCTTGGCAAAGAGGTACTAATGAGAACACTAACGGATTATTAAGAGAGTTTTATCCTAAAAGATTTGATTTTTTCTACTATAACTCAAAATGAGCTTGATGTTGTAGTAAATATAATAAATAATAGACCTCGCAAGTGTCTTGGATATAAAACACCTGCAGAGGTCTTCGCTGCAACATAAACATAAAATGTTGCACTTATATTGACAATCTATCATATAAAAAAACATATAGTTTTTTACGAAGAATGAAAATTTTCAGTTTTTTTCATAAATTTCTCTAAAATACCTTGACATCATATGACAAAAGTATTAGTATTATGTAATACTTGAACAAGGAAAATATTACCTCATAATGTTTTTAGCTTGGGGAGCTTAAGACAAAGGTAGATCTTCTTTATCAGGGGAATCAAAATCGGGGATATTTTGATTATATATATTTAAAAAGGGGGAATAAACAATGAAAACATTAGAAAAAATAAGCGACTTTGTAGGAAAGTATATGGCAATTATAGTATTAGTTATAGCTGCAATGGCGCTATTTGTACCTACTTCATTATCATGGGTTAAGACATCTTGGGTAAATTACTTATTAATGGTGGTTATGTTTGGTATGGGGCTTACGATAAAACCAGATGACTTTGTAATAGTATTTAAACAACCTAAAAATGTTATCATAGGATGCTTATCACAATTTACAATAATGCCGTTATTAGCATTTGTATTGGGGAAATTATTTAAAATAGACGACGCATTATTAGTAGGTTTAGTATTAGTTGGTACATGCCCAGGGGGAACATCTTCTAATGTAATGAGTTTCTTAGCACAAGGAGACGTAGCATTATCTGTTGGAATGACTAGCGTTTCAACAATACTAGCACCAATATTAACACCAGCAATAACATATTTATTATTAAGAACAACTGTAGATATAGATGCATTTAGTATGTTTTCTCAATAATACAAGTTGTTATAGTACCAATAGGTCTTGGATTTATAGTTAACAAATTATTCTACAAATTTACTTCAAATGTAAAAAAGGTACTTCCATTAATATCAGTTACAGCTATAGTAATGATAGTTGCAGCAGTTGTATCAGCAAACTCAGCAAAATACTTACAACAGGATTAGTAGTATTTGCAGTAGTTATACTACACAACTGTGGGGGGATATGCACTTGGTTACACAATAGCTAAGATGTTAGGATTAAATTTAAGTCAAAGAAAAACTATAGCTATAGAAGTTGGAATGCAAAACTCAGGTCTTGCATCAAGTTTAGCGACGACAGCTTTTCCAAATTTAGCAATGGCAACAGTACCAGGGGCAATATTCAGTGTATGGCATAATATATCAGGGGCAATAATAGCGAGTATATTTTCTAAGATGAAAGATGATGAAACACAATCAAGTAATCGAGAAAGTGTAAGCTAAGATTCGGAATTATAATAGGAAAATTTAAGTGAGATATTTTTTTATATAAGATGGCTTTTATCGATTTAGAAGTCATCTTATTTTTATGAATTTATGTATAAAAGGCTTTAATATGGCAATACTCCTAAATATAGAAGGAGTGTTAAATATGGAAAATAAAAAAACTAATACGCAATTAAGCTGAATTAATATATAAAAATGTGAAAAACTAAAAAAATAGCAGCAAGAAAGATAAACCATTGACAGACAATGATATAATGAAATATGAGATAGCATCAGAATTAGGGATTAATCGACAAAGTAAGCGAAATAGGCTGGGCAGGCCTTACTGCAAAAGAAGCAGGTAAAATTGGCGGAATGCTTACAGCCCGCAAGAAAAAACTAAAAAACAAGAAGAAGAAAACAAGGGGAACGATAGCGAGGATGGATCAGTATAGAGATTTTGCATTCGTCTATGATGAACTTATGGACGATGTTGATTATGATGGTTGGGTAAACTATATAGAACAAATAATTAAAAACGAAAATGCAGAAGTAAAAAACATCTTGGAATTAGCTTGTGGAACTGCTAATATAACAATACCACTAGCTAAGAAAAACTACGATATAGCAGGTATAGATATTTCTGACGAAATGCTTAACGTAGCAAGAAGTAAAGGTGAAAAAACAAGGTATAGATTTAGTTTTACTAGAACAAGATATAGCAGAACTTGATTTCGATGTTACAAATTTAGATTGTGTTTTTATGCGCTTGCGATGGATTTAATTATATAACTTACGACGAAGATTTAATGAATGTATTTTCTAAAACATATGAACTACTAAAACAAGAAGGTATATTTATTTTTTTGACATCAGCTCATTCTACAAATTATCTACAGTATTAGGAGATAATATGTACGGAGAAAAACAGAGATGGTGTATCATATATGTGGCAAAACTACTTCGATGATGAACAAAACTTAGTTGAGATGGAATTAACATTTTTTGTTGCAGACGAAGATGGAAAATATGACAAACACGAAGAAAGACATTTACAAAGAGCTTACACAGAAGAGGAAATCCTAGATATGCTTGAAGAAGCAGGTTTTCTGATGTTAAGGTTTATGGAGATTTTACTTTTTGAACAACCTGAAGAAGATTGTGAAAGAGTATTTTTCGTATGCAGAAAATAATATTATGCTTATAATAATTAAGTATGGGCAAATTTTAGATAATTAATGGAGGAATACAATGAAAGATTACGTAATAAAAGCTACAAGTGGAAATGGTGAAATAAGAGCTTATGTTGGTAACACTAGAGAAATGGTTGAACAAGCTAGAATAAACCACAATACAACAAAAGTAGCAACAGCAGCATTAGGAAGAACATTAACTGCAACTAGCATGATGGGTCTTATGATGAAAAATGAAAAAAGACGGATTAACTGTAATAATCAAAGGTGGCGGACCAATAGGAACTATACTTGCAACTTCTGATGCAAAAAGGTATGGTTCGTGGATATGTTCAAAACCCAGATGTACAAGTTGAAAACTATCCAAATGGTAAATTAAACGTAGCAGGTGCTGTAGGAACAGATGGATACGTTCAAGTAATAAAAGACTTAGGATTAAAAGAACCTTATATAGGATCTTATCCATTAGTAAGTGGAGAAATAGCAGAAGACTTCACACATTACTTTGCATTATCAGAACAAACTCCTTCAGTAGTTTCACTAGGTGTTTTAACTAGAAATATGGAAGTTGAAAGAAAAATAACTAAAGAAGATGGTTCAGAAGAAATAGTAGCATGTAGAGAATTCGACGTTGAACAAGCTGGTGGATTTATAGTACAATTAATGCCATTTGCTAGCGAAGAAACTATTGCTCAATTAGAAAACAACATAAAAGATATACCATCTATAACAACTTTATTAAAAGCTGGAAATAAACCAGAAGACATAGTAGAAATGGTACTTAAAGATTTAGAACCAAAAATACTAGATGTATGTGAAGTTGGATTTGAATGTAACTGTTCAAAAGGAAAAGAACGGGAAAAGTTCTTCAATCAATAGGAGAAAAAGAACTTCAAGCTATAATAGATGAAGATAAAAAAGCAGAAGTAACTTGTCATTTCTGTAACAACAAATATAACTTTACAGAAGAAGAATTAGTTAACCTTTTAAACGATATAAAATAATAAATTTAAAAGATATGTAGAATAAATATTCACATAAACATAACTGTATAAAAATGAAAAGGAGTATATAAAATAGATAAAATTTTCTACTTTATATACTCCTTTTTCGTATAACAATGGTTAAGTTGATATTTATTAGAGTATAAAAAAAATAAATGCCAACAACCATTGTTATAAATCAAGATTAAATATGGAAATTTAATTCATATACTTTTGTTGGTCGCCCCTTAATATTGCTAGTTTGGGTACAAGTGATTTTTTTTTGCATAACCACCTTTTTTTCTAAATTTTTTAAGTATACGGTTTGCATTTCTTACTGTACTTTTTAGATGGGACGATAAATCTTGAGTTGTTACCATATTTGAATTGGTAAGTTTTAAAATGCTTATGATTCTTTTTATTGTAACAGCTGACAGACTACTGTTCTTAGCTATTTTCCCAATATCATAAATTGCATGATTTTCAATAACCATACACGCTTTTGAATTTAGTGGTCCAATAAGGTTGCCCTTTTCAGTAAATATAAAGACTTTTTCCTGATAATAATGCCTCCCTGCGTGCAGTATGTGAATTTTTAATTGCCATATCTAAGTTAAGTCCTATCCCATAACCAATTGATACTTCAAAATCTAGATGTTCATTTAAATAGACACTTAAATTACAATTTTGCTCATTATTTGTAATTTGATGTAAATTATCTACAGTAATAAGAGCGCAACAATCAGCACTATTTTTTGTATGTTGTACTATTTATCATATTAGAGCGTAAAAATTCTTTTTGTATGTTCCATGATTAACTCTATATTTTCATCTGTATTTAAACTATTATCAGAAGCTGAGATACTAATCATTACAGGTAGGTTTTCACGCATATGGTCTAAAGACATAAGTGACATAAATCTTTTGACTAAATTTTCAAGAAAAACTGGTGTTTCTATTGCATATTCATAAGGGATATTATGCTCTTGCAAAATCGGTACAATATTACCATATTGGCATAAAACTATATCTATTGCATTCATATTCCATAGTCTTAGAATTTCATTTACAATTTGAGTTTCTAATTTTTTTTATACTATCTTTACTTAAGTTTTTACTCCAAATATCAATAGGATACTGTTGATAATCTGAATCCATTAAACTTAAATAATCATTAGCTGTAATTCCAACTTCTAGCGGAATCATAAAATCCAAGATAACTCTATTCATATTTAAGTCCCGATTTCGTAGAAGTAAATTTAAAATTGAGCGATATACTCCCGTAGAATCTATTTCAAAAGAAATGATGGGACGTTTTTTTTCATGTTAAAAAACATATTTTTTGCTAACTAAAAAAGCCATCACAAGCGGCGTACTGGTCATAGACTTTATGTATTTTCAATACTATCAACTAAACTTTGATATTGCAAGTCTAACTTTGAAAACATTTTTCTAAATGAAATGGAACAAAATGACTCGTAATAACTACAATATTTGTGTTCATTTTTTATTCACCTCAGCAATTATCAAAAGCATTTTATAAATCAATGTAAATATTTAAAAAGGAAATATTAAAAAATATATTTTGCTTACATAAATGTATAATCTAAGCAGTATTTGACAAATGGAACAATAAATTTATGAATTATTCCATATACTATAAATATAAAAAAATTAAAATATTCAGTAAAACGGAATTTTATGAATTATTATAACAGAGCAAAAAGAATTAGCACCGTCGTTATATGCATAAAAATGCTGAAGCAGGACTAGATCTTCCTAAAACTAAAGCATATGTTATGGAACAGCTAAGAGAATGCGGCATAGAACCACAAGACTGTGGTTACGGTGTAACAACTACTCTTGGAAAAGGCGGTAAAAGTATTGTTACTACGTGCTGATATGGATGCACTTCAATGGGAGAAGAAAGTGGAGAAGAATTCGCTTGCCCAACAGGAAAAACTGCACATACTTGTGGACATGACTTCCACGCAGCAATGTTACTTACAGCAGCTAAGATGTTAAAAGAAAATGAAGATGCTCTAGAAGGAACAGTAAAATTAATGTTCCAACCGGCAGAAGAAACATTTGAAGGTAGCAAAAACATGATCGAAAATGGTATATTACAAAACCCACCAGTAGATGCAGCGCTTGCATACCATGTATCAACAGGGCAAATGCCAGTTGGTCTATATATGTACAATAACAAAGAATACAATGATGTATTCTGTAGATGGTTTTAAAATCACGCTAACAGGAAAGGGTTCGCATGGGGCTTATCCTCATGCAGGTATAGATCCAATAAATATTGGTGTACATGTACATCTTGCATTACAAGAATTAATAGCAAGAGAAAGTGACCCAACACATTCTTGTGTATTAACAGTAGGTAAATTCCATGCAGGAACAGTAGGTAACATAATACCAGAAACTGCAGTACTTGAAGGAACTATACGTACTAACAAACCAGAAGCAAGAGAATTACTTGTTCGTAGAATGAAAGAAGTTGCAGAAAGTGTTGCAGCTGTTTATGGAGGAAGTGCAAAAGTAGAAATGCTTTCAGAAGTACCACCACTAATCTGTAATCCAGCTCTTACTGATGAATTCGTAGGATACATGGAAGAGATAGGTATACCAGGACTTACAGGATACCCAGGAATATCAGCTAGTGCATCTGAAGACTTCGCTGTTATAGCAGAGAAAGTACCAAGTACATTCATGTATTTATCAGCAGGATTCTTAGATGAAAGAGGTATAGCTCCAGCACATAATCCAAAAGTAAGATTCAATGAAGATGTATGTCCAATAGGATCTTCTTGTTTAGCTCATTGTGCAACACAATGGTTAAAAACAATAAATAATAAATGTGATAAAAATTTATTACATATCGTGAAAACGATAAATTTAGAACGTGAAAACGGTAAATTAAAAAAAAAGAAAATAAAAATTATTTTAAATAAAAATAACGGAAAAAAGAATTAAAGGAGATTTAGATTATGTCTAACGAACGAACGCAACAGACAGTAGCAATACCGCTACCAAAAAGCTAAGAAAAATCTTGTACAAATCGGATGTATATGTATGATGCTTTCTGTAGCTATGTACGGTCTTGTATTTTCAACATTAACTTCACCAATATTAGAAAGTGTAAACGCAATGGGATACGTAGGTTTATTCTCTATTTTTGCGGCATTAGGAGTATCTATAATGACACCAATCGGAGGAAAACTTGGTGACTTAATAGGACGTAGAAATATAGTAGTTATACCAGGTATCATATGTGTAATATGTGGGGTTGCATTTGCATTTGTGCGCTCATTAGTACCACTTATGGCTTTACGTTTATTAATAAGTCTTGCACAAGGGGCTTTCACAGCTGCACCTTATATAATAATGGGATTAATAAACGAAAGAAAAGATGTACCAAAAGCAATGGGTATGTTAGCAGCTGCTATAGCAGTTGGTGGTTTTGGAGGAAGTATAATAGCAGGTATACTTACTGATATGAATATGCTTACAGTAGCAATACTTATGCCAGCTTTACCTCTAATCCTTGGTATAGTATTAATCGGATTAAACATGCCAAACCAAAAACGTGAAGGAAAAGTTACAATAGACATTCCAGGAATAATAGCATTAGTTGTTACACTTTGTGCGATATTATTATTTTAAACTTCGGATCATCAATAGGATGGACTAATCCAGCTATAATAGGTGGATTCATATTAGAATAGTTGCATTTGTAGCGCTTATAAAAATAGAAGAAAAAGCAGAGGAACCAATAATACCTCTTGCATTATTCAAAAACAAAAACTATACAATGCTTTTAGTAGTAGGATTTGCTAGTTACTTCTATCAAAATGCAATGAACGTTTATGCACCAATAGGAGCCATGCAAGTAATGGGTAAATCAGCAAGTATAGCTGGTTCTTTACAAATGCCTCGTACTTTACTTACTATAATAGTACCAATAATAGCAGGAACATGGGTTGGAAAGAAAACTTCAAACATGTGGAAAGCTATGGTAGGACAACTGCTTTAGCAGGTATACCAATGTTAGTTATGGGATTCACTTCTCCAACTACACCAATAATGATATACTTCGTAGCTCTTACATTTACAGGAATTGCAGAAAGTTTCCGTTCAGTATCTATAACACCAGCAGCTCAATCTATGCTTGAGCCAAAAAGATATAGGTGTTGGTACATCATTCTGTAAACTTCTTCAACTCACTTTCAGGAACAGTTGCAGCAACAGTATTCGCAGTAGCTTACAACATGAATACAGCAGCTGACCCAACAAATGTAGAATTAATACAAAAAAGGTGTTAATGCAGTATATTGGGTTGCTGGAATAGTAGGAATAGTAGGACTTATAGTAGTTGTATTATTTGTAAGACCACAAATGTCTGACAAAAAAAACAAGTAGAAAAAACTGAAGAAAAATGTGCTTAATATAAAGCCTTAAATAAATAATATAAAAAATAAGGGATGTTTTATATCTGTAGTATTACAGTATAGGACATTCCTTTTTTTTATGTATAATAAATTAGAATATATTATTTTAAAAGGAAACAAAATATTTATTGGTGTGATAATAGCAAGTAAAAATTATCATCAAAATTTAAAGAAAAGATAAAAATATAAGATAATGAAAAAGAGTTGAGCGGGAAAAATAAAAAAGTGGGAGTAAATTAAAAGCTTGCTTATAAACTCAGATAAATAAAAATATAAATTGCTTGAAAAATATAAGTTATAAAAAGTGGTAAAGAGGGGACTTTGTAACTTAGAATAAAAAAAGTTGGTTAAGGATACAATAAAAAACGAAGATTTACAAAATAACTAATTTATAAATAAAATCAATAGAGAAAATATTTAAATAAAATCATAAATAAATATACTAAACAACAAAAAAATAAAAATAATGATAGAGATATTAGTATCAAGCGAAGACGGAACTTTGTTTTCTAAGTGAAAATGCTGGGAAATCAAGGTTTTATTAAAATATAAAATAAAAACTATAATCTGAGTTAAAAAAAAAAAATTATGAAAACGTATTGAAAAATATTTGCATCTAAGGTAAAATAAAATTATCTTGTGGGACGCAAAATGGATACATAGGACTTAAAAAGTCCCGGCATAAAAAGAATGAGGTATAAAACTTATGAACAATTTATTAAAAAATGCAACAAAAATTAATTCCACAAGTGCTTGACATAATGACAAGACGATACTCAATACTTAGAGAGATATATTTAAACGAAACTATCGGAAGAAGAAGTTTGGCAAATGTGTTAGGGTTGAGTGAAAGAATTGTTCGTTCAGAAACAGAAGTTCTAAGAGAACAAGGTCTTATCAATGTTGAAACATCAGGTATGAACATAACAGAAGAAGGAATAAAAAAGCTTTTAGAAGGCTTAAAAGAAACTATGAATGAAGTTATGGGATTATCTACACTAGAAGATAGATTAACTCAATTATTAGGAATAAAAAGGTAATACTTGTGCCTGGCGATTATGAAAAAAAACAAAAGTGTTTTAATCGATGTAGGAAGATCAGCCGCATCACATTTTACACATATATTACACGACCATGACATTGTTTCAATTACAGGTGGAACTACGATGGCAGAGTTTTCAAAAGGACTAAAACGCGATAAGAAATTTGAAAAACGTAACTATAGCACCTGCTAGAGGAAGTGTAGGCTTAAATGTAGAGATACAGTCAAATAATATAGCGGCAGATATAAGCAAGAAATTACACTCACAATATGCATTGCTTAATTTACCTGATAAGTTAGAAAAGAGTCAATGATGATGTTAGCTCAAGAGCCAGAAATCAAAAAGACTTTAGATTTAGTCTCAAAATCAGACATAGTTGTGTTTGGTGTTGGTAGAGCTGACGAAATGATATTAAGACGAAACTTATCAAAAGAGGTAGCACAAGAAATACTAGATAAAGGTGCTGTATGCGAGTCTTTCGGATATTACTTTAATAAATCAGGTGAGATTGTATACAGATTAAATACAATTGGTATTGATTTAGAAAGTGTTCAACAAGCGAGAGAGGTAATCGCAGTATTTGCAGGATCTAAAAAGATAGAAGCTTTTCTAGCGATTTCTAAAATTAACAAGAACTTAGTTTTAGTAACTGACGAGCATAGTGGAGAAAAACTTATTGAATTAATTAAAAGTCAATAAATTTAGTCAATAACTAATGATATCAGCATATACTGATAAATAAATTAGTAAAATAGATATTAAAATATAATATAAAAATAGGTTTTATTTTTAGGAGGTTAAATCATAATGGTTAAAGTAGCAATCAATGGTTTTGGAAGAATAGGAAGATTAGCATTAAGAAAATTAATGGAACAAACTGACAAATTTGAAGTAGTAGCAATAAATGACTTAACAGATGCAAAAAATGTTAGCTCACTTATTAAAATACGATTCTGCTCAAGGTAGATTCAATGGTGAAATAGAAGTTAAAGAAGGGTGCTTTCGTAGTTAACGGACAAGAAATAAAGTTACTGCTGAAAGAAATCCAGAAAACTTACCATGGGCTGAATTAGGGTAGACATAGTATTAGAATGTACAGGATTCTTCACTTCTCAAGAAAAAGCTGGATTACACTTACAAGCAGGAGCTAAAAAAGTAGTTGTATCTGCACCAGCAAGTGGAGATGTTAAAAACTATAGTTTACAATGTAAACCAAGACATATTAGATGGATCTGAAACAGTTATATCAGGAGCTTCATGTACAACTAACTGTTTAGCACCAATGGCTAAAGCTTTAAATGACAAATTCGGTATAGAAAAAGGTTTAATGACTACTATACATGCTTACACTAACGACCAAAATACTTTAGATGGTCCTCATTCAAAAGGAGATTTAAGAAGAGCTAGAGCAGCAGCTGCTAACATAGTTCCAAAACAACAGGAGCAGCAAAAAGCTATAGGACTAGTTATACCTGAATTAAAAGGTAAATTAGACGGAGCTGCTCAAAGAGTTCCAGTTGTAACAGGTTCATTAACTGAATTAGTTTGTACATTAAAAGAAAACGTAACAGTTGAAGAAGTAAATGCAGCTATGAAAGAAGCTTCTAACGAATCATTTGGATATACTGAAGAATACTTAGTATCTTCTGATATAATAGGAATAAGCTACGGTTCATTATTTGATGCAACTCAAACAAGAGTTATGGAAGTTGACGGAAAACAATTAGTTAAAACTGTTTCTTGGTATGACAATGAAATGTCTTATACATCTCAATTAATAAGAACTTTAGGATATTTTGCAAACTTAGCAAAATAATTTAGGATAAGGTCCGGGTTTGTAGTATCTTCTACAGCTCCGGACTTTTTTAGATAAGGTCTAATAAATTAATTTAACATAAAAATAAAACTACTCAAGAGCGATTATCATTTAGATTAGGAATGGTATATTGGGGAATAAAAAAAGCAAATCGGAATGAATAATAAATAAATACAAATTTTTACAAATATATGATATATTAAAAAAAGAAAGTGTTTACTTTGAAAGGAGTTTAATTATGTCAATGTTAAACAAAAAACAATAGAAGATATAAACGTTACTGGGAAAAGGGTATTAGTAAGATGTGACTTCAACGTACCACTACAAGATGGGGTAATAACTGACGAAAATAGATTAGTAGGTGCACTACCAACTATAAAATATTTAATAGCACAAGGAGCAAAAGTTATATTATGCTCTCACTTAGGAAAACCAAAAGGAGAACCTAAACCAGAATTATCATTAGCACCAGTTGCAAAAAGATTATCAGAAATGTTAGGACAAGAAGTAGTATTTGCTGCAGATGATAACGTTGTAGGGGAAAACGCAAAATCAGCAGTTGCTGATATGAAAGACGGAGACGTTGTATTATTAGAAAACACTAGATGCAGAAAAGAAGAAACTAAAAACGAAGAAAACTACTCTAAAGAATTAGCTTCTTTAGCTGACGTATTCGTTAACGATGCTTTCGGAACTGCTCATAGAGCACACTGTTCAACTGTTGGTGCAGGACAATTTTTAGAAGAAAGAGCTTGCGGATATTTAATTCAAAAAGAATTAAAATTCTTAGGGGAAGCTGTAAACAACCCAGTTAGACCTTTCGTTGCTATATTAGGTGGATCTAAGGTTTCTGATAAAATAGCTGTTATCAACAACTTATTAGAAAAAGTTGATAACTTAATAATAGGTGGAGGAATGGCTTATACATTCTTAAAAGCTCAAGGATATGAAATAGGAAACTCTTTATTAGAAGCTGATAAAGTTGACTATGCAAAAGAAATGCTAGCAAAAGCTGAAGAAAAAGGTGTTAAATTATACTTACCAGTAGATTCTAAAGCTGCTAACAAATTTGCTGCAGATGCAGAAGTATTAGTAACAGAAGATCAAAATATACCAGAGGGATATTTAGGTTTAGATATAGGACCAAAATCAGTAGAAAAAAATTGTAGATGTTGTTAAAATTCAAAAACAATCGTTTGGAACGGGCCAATGGGAGTATTTGAATTTGAAGCATTTGCAGGGGAACTTTAGCAATAGCAAAAGCTATGGCTGATTTAGAAGATGCAACTACTGTAATAGGTGGTGGAGATAGTGCTGCTGCTGTTAACCAATTAGGATTCGGAGACAAAATGACTCACGTTTCTACAGGTGGTGGAGCTTCACTTGAATTCTTAGAAGGGAAAGAATTACCAGGAATAGTTGCATTAGACGATAAATAAGAAGTATTTAAATATAAAATTTAAATAAATAATGGAGAAAATAATAATAATATAAAGTCTAAGGAATAACTTAAAATTAAACTATATCTGATTATAAAGACGATATCTAAGAAATGTTGATATATAGGGATAATTGGAATATTTTGGATTGTATATATAAACAGTGTAAATTATAGCGATTTTTTACAATATAGTTTAAAATAAAAAGGTATTCTACATGTTCAAAAGGAGGAAATTTGAATGAGAAAACCAATAATTGCTGGAAACTGGAAAATGAACAAAAACATAAAAGAAGCTCTAGAGTTTGTTAAAGAAGTCGGAACTAGAGCTGATAGAGATGATGTTGAAGCAGTAATATGTGCACCATTTTTACAACTAAAAAGACCTTAAAGAAGCTACTAAAGGTACTAAGATAAAAGTTGGAGCTCAAAACATGCACTACGAAACATCAGGAGCATTCACAGGAGAAGTTTCTGCTGAAATGTTACAAGAAATAGGAATGGACTATGTTATTATAGGTCACTCTGAAAGAAGAGAATATTTTGGAGAAACTGATGAAACAGTTAACAAAAAAGTTTAAAAGCATTACAAGTAGGTATAAATCCAATTTTATGCTGTGGTGAGACTTTAGAACAAAGGGGAAGCTGGAGTTACTAAAGATTACGTAAAAACTCAAATATTAGCTGGATTAAAAGATGTAACTAAAGAAGATTTAGCAAAAGTTGTTATAGCGTATGAGCCGATCTGGGCTATCGGAACTGGAAAAACTGCAACTGCAGAACAAGCTAATGATGTTATATCATACATAAGAGAAGTTATCGCTTCAGTTTACGGGGATTTAGCTAACGAAGTTAGAATTCAATACGGAGGAAGTGTTAAGCCAGCTAATGTAGCAGAAATAATGGGGCAAAAAGCGACATAGATGGAGCTTTAGTTGGTGGAGCATCACTTAAAGCTGATGATTATGTTGCTCTTGTAAATTTTAAATAGGAGTGAAATTATATAAATGAAAAAGCCAGTAGCATTAATAATCATGGATGGTTTTGGAGAGAGTAATAGTACAATAGGAAATGCTGTTAAAGAAGCAAAAACTCCTAACTTAGACAGAATCGAAAAAACTTATCCAACAACATTAATAAAAAGCAAGCGGTCTTGATGTTGGTCTTCCAGATGGTCAAATGGGTAACTCAGAAGTTGGTCATACAAATATAGGAGCAGGAAGAATAGTTTATCAAGATTTAACAAGAATAACAAAATCAATACAAGACGGCGATTTCTTTACAAACGAAGTCTTAGTAAAAAGCTATGGAAAATGGAAAAGAACATGCTGTTCATATAATGGGATTATTATCTGACGGTGGAGTTCATTCACATATAGATCACCTTAAAGCTTTAATCAAAATGGCTAAAGAACAAGGTGTAGAAAAAGTATACGTACATGCATTTACAGATGGTAGAGATACTGACCCACAAAGTGGTATAAACTACGTTAAAGAAATTGAAGCTTATATGGCTGAAATGGGTGTAGGACAATTCGCTACTATAAACGGTAGATATTATGCAATGGATAGAGATAAGAGATGGGAAAAGAGTAGAAAAAAGCATACAGAGCTATGGTTTGTGGCGAAGGTGAAACTGCTACTTCTGCATCTGAAGCTGTTGAAGAATCTTATAAAAAGGTGCAACAGACGAATTTATCATTCCAACTGTAATAGTTAAAGATGGTCAACCAGTAGGGAAAATATCTGAAGGTGATTCAGTAATATTCTTCAACTTTAGACCAGATAGAGCTAGAGAAATATCTAGATGCATAGTTGATAAAGAATTCAATGGATTTGAAAGAGTAGACTTAAATACATTCTTTGTTTGCTTAACAGAATATGATGTTACTTTTACCAAATGTTCAAATAGCATTTGGACCACAATCATTAAGTAATACATTAGGGGAATATTTATCAAAATTAGGGAAAACTCAATTAAGAGCTGCTGAGACTGAAAAATATGCTCACGTTACTTTCTTCTTCAACGGTGGTGTTGAAGAACCAAACAAAGGAGAAGATAGAGAATTAATACCTTCACCAAAGGTTGCAACATATGACTTACAACCAGAAATGTCTGCACCAGAGCTAGAAGCAAAAGTTATGGAAAAAATAAACGAAGACAAATACGACTTCATAGTTGTTAACTTTGCTAATCCAGATATGGTTGGACATACAGGAGTAATGGAAGCAGCTGTTAAAGCTGTTGAAACAGTAGATAATTGCGTTGGTAAATTAGTAGACAAAATAGTTGAAATCGGTGGAAGTGCTATAATAACTGCTGACCACGGAAATGCTGAATTAATGGTAGACCCTGAAACAGGAAAAAGTTATAACTTCACATTCAGTAAACCCAGTTCCATTTATAGTAGCAGGAAAAGATTTCTTAGGAAAAGAACTACTAACTGATGGAAGATTATCAGATATAGCTCCAACAATATTAGATATGATGGGATTAGAACAGCCAGAAGAAATGACTGGTCACTCATTAATAAAATAGCAATCTAAATATAAATTTTTTATATTTAAAATTAGGGTGGGCTGCTAGTACTCAGCCATCCTACTAAAAAAAGCCAATTTATATAAATAATAATTATAAATTTAACAAAAGTATAAAAAGGAAAGCTAATCGAGACAATTAAAATTAAAGAAAATAATAATAATAAATATAATTAAAATACATAGATAATTTGCAAACTTATCCATCAATCTGTTTGAAAATAAATTTATGATTTTAAAACTAACTTGATTAGTGGAGATTTGGAAGGAGAAAATTATGTCAGTAATAGAATCAGTATACGCAAGAGAAGTATTAGACTCAAGAGGTAACCCAACTGTAGAAGTTGAGGTTGTATTAGAATCAGGTGCAGAAGGTAGAGCTATAGTTCCATCTGGAGCATCTACAGGAGCTTTCGAAGCTGTTGAATTAAGAGACGGTGACAAAGGTAGATACTTAGGAAAAGGTACTCAAAACGCTGTTAACAACGTTAACACTATAATAGCACCAGAATTAGAAGGATTAGAATCAACTGATCAACCAGGAATAGATGCATTATTATTAGAATTAGACGGAACACCAAATAAAGGTAAATTAGGGGCAAATGCTATATTAGGTGTTTCTATGGCTGTAGCTAGAGCATCTGCTGATGAGTTAGGATTACCATTATTCCAATACATAGGTGGAGTTAACGCTAAACAATTACCAGTTCCAATGATGAACATATTAAACGGTGGAGAACATGCTGATAACAACGTTGACGTTCAAGAATTCATGATATTACCAGTTGGAGCTCCTTGCTTCAAAGAAGGTTTAAGAATGGGTGCAGAAGTATTCCACGCACTTAAAAAGTTCTTGGAGAAAAGGATTAGCTTGCGGTGTAGGTGACGAAGGTGGATTCGCTCCAAACTTAGGATCAAACAGAGAAGCTTTAGAATTAATAGTTGAAGCTATAAAAGCTGCTGGATACGAACCAGGAAAAGACGTTATGTTAGGATTAGACGTTGCTGCATCAGAAATGTACAATGAAGAAACTAAAAATACGTTTTAGCTGGAGAAGGAAAAAGAATTAACTGCTGCTGAAATGGTAGACTTATACGAAGATTGGACTACTAACTTCCCAATAATAACTATAGAAGATGGTTTAGATGAAGAAGACTGGGCTGGATGGAAAGTTCTTACTGAAAGATTAGGTAAAAAAGTTCAATTAGTTGGTGACGACTTATTCGTTACAAACACTGAAAGATTAGAAAGAGGTATAGAAGCTGGTGTTGCTAACTCTATATTAATAAAAGTTAACCAAATAGGTACTATAACTGAAACTTTAGATGCTATAGAAATGGCTAAAAGAGCTGGATACACTGCAGTAATATCTCATAGATCTGGTGAAACAGAAGATACTACTATAGCTGATATTGCTGTAGCTACAAATGCTGGACAAATTAAAACTGGTTATCCATCAAGAACTGATAGAGTTGCTAAATACAACCAATTATTAAGAATAGAAGAAACAGTTGGTGCTCAAGCTAGATACTGTGGATTAAAATCTTTCTACAACTTAAACAAATAATTTTCAATTAATTAGCAAACAAACAAATTTTATGAATAATAGTATAAATCCTTAAAAGCCTAGGTGGAAACTTCCACCTAGGTTTTTTTAAAGTAATGGACGAAGCCGCCCGCTTATGAGCGAAGTGAATTTTTAGCAACGGACGAAGTCGTTGGCGCCATGAGCAAAGCGAATTTTTAGCAACGGAATCTCCGATTCGTTGGCGCCATGAACGTAGTGAATTTTTATTTCACGTTGTAATAGTGAGAAATCTCAATTCATAGATATTAATAATACATGAAAAATAGATGATATAAGGAGATTGATATTTATGAAAAAAGAAGTTGTTTTTATCGGAGCAGGAATTTCAGGTCTTACAGGGGCTGCACTTTTTTAGCAAAGAAGGGTTTTAAAGTTACTGTAGTAGAGGCACAATTTAAGCCAGGAGGTTCTTGTGGAATATTTAAACGAGATGACGTTATTTTTGAGCAAGGATCAGCTATGATTTATGGATTTGGAGAAATCGGATTTAATCCACATAGATTTGTATTTAATTCATTAGAAGAACCGATAGATATTTTAAAACACGATAGTTTATATGCAATTCATTTTAACGGACACAAAATAATATTTTATGAAGATATAGATAAATTTGTAGAGCAATTGGGAGAGATTTTTCCAGATGAGAAAGAAGGATTTAAAAAGTTTTATCACGACTCAACAGATTTATATTTAAAAGTTATAGCAAACCAACCGACATTCACAACACCAGATGTAGTTACAAAGGAGCAGGGCTTAATGCAGTTAAAAAGTGCTCCAAAAGCATACTTGAAATTTTTAGGATATATGAATAAAAACACAGAGCATATATTGAAAAAATACTTCAAGTCTAAAGAAAAGTATTCGATTTTTTAATAAATTAACATCTACATATTGTTATACAAATGTAAAAGAAACACCTGCCATACTTGCGGCTGTTATGTTTGTCGACAACCATATTGGAGGAAGTTATTACCCAGCAGGTTCAACATTAAATTTAGTTGGTAAACTTGAAAAAGTAATTGAAGAAAATAACGGCGATATGATTTATAACAAGCAAATCAAAAAAATACTAATAGAAAACGACAAGGTAGCTGGAGTAAAGCTAGACGACGGAAGTATTATAAAATGTGACAGAGTAGTTAATTCAGGCAATGTGTGGAACTTATACAACAACTTAATAGACAAAAATTTATGTAAAAAGGGAAGAGAATGGGCAAATTCACTTATCCCGACATATCCATCATTAGTATTATTCACATTAGTAAAAGAAGACGTAATCCCAGAAGACACACTACCAATTGAGATGCTTATAGGAGATACAGAAAAAATAGATGAAGGGGAAGTAACGCTTTATATATTGGGAAAAGACGACTACACACTTTGTCCAAAAGGATACCAAACTGTAATTGCAATAGGACCAACTTTCAAAGAATGGATAAATCCAAAAGGAGATTATCACACCGAAGCATATTTTAAACAAAAACAAGAAGAAAAGAACAGAATATTAGATTTAATAGAAAAGAGATTCCCAGGATTTAAAGATGCACTATGTCATGTAGAACTAAGCACACCTGCAACTCTACAAAGACTTGTTATGAAAGAAAAGGGAGCAGTTGCAGGTCCAAAACAACAGCTAGGTCAACATATGTTAAAACGTTTAAAGACTAAAGGCGAAATAGAAGGGCTTTATAACTGTGGTGAATCAACAGTTATGGGAACAGGAACACCTGCTGTAACTGTATCTGGGATAAGTGTAGCAAATCTTATTTTGAGAGAGTGCAATATGCAAGAATATGAAGCGAAATACATCAAAGGCGATTATGTAACAATGGTGAAAAAACCGTACACAGGAAAAAACTTAAAATTAAGTTCTGATAAAAATGAAGACAAAATTGGAAAATTAGCAATGAAGTGCCAATATTGTATGAATCCTAGATGCCAAAAATCATGTAAAAACAATATTCCAATAAGAGATATAAATAGAAGGTTATCTGTCGGGAACTTTTATGGTGCAAGAAAGTTATTAAATCAATTTGATACAAATCCTTGCATTAACTGTGAAAATGTATCTTGTGAAGAAGTATGTATAAGAAATAAATTTGCAGAATCAGTAAGTATAAAAAGAAATCAACAGTAACTTGGTTAAAAAGTAAAGGAGGAGGTCTGATGTATATTCTCCAGGTAGAGAATTTATACAAATCATATAACCATGTAGAGGCAGTAAAAGGAATTAGTTTCTCTATAAAACAAGGAGAAATATATGGGCTTTTGGGTCCAAATGGAGCAGGAAAAAAGTACATTAATCAAGATGATTGCAGGAATTGAAAAAAAAGGACAGTGGAAAAATAGTATTTGATGAAAACCAGACAAATATAAATAAGTACAAAAAACACTTGGGAATAATAACACAAGATATCGCAATTTATCCTAGTTTCACAGCTTATGAAAACGTGTCGTTTTTCTGCTCACTATATTCATTTAAAGGAAAAGAATTAAAAACAAGGGTAAAACATGCATTAGAATTTACAGGACTTAGTGAGTATAAAGATAAAAAGGCGTCGGAGTTTTCTGGAGGGATGTTGAGAAGATTGCACCTTGCCTGTGCAATAGCTCACACACCAGAGCTTATCATAATGGATGAACCGACAGTCGGAATAGATCCACAATCCAGAAATCACATTTTGGAATCAGTAAAACAATTAAACAAAAATGGGGCGAGCATAATTTATACATCACATTATATGGAGGAAGTAGAAGAACTTTGTGACGAGATATGCATAATCGATAAAGGAAAAATAATTGCACAAGGAACAACAGGCGACATTAAATTGAATTTACTCAAGTACAACATTTACACAATAATGCTTAAAAATGAAATAGAAGGAATTGAAAATCATATAAAAAAAAATCAAGGGGATATATAGTGTAGATGTAAATGGAAATGAGATAAAGTGCAATTATAACAAAGATATAAATATACTTCAAAAAACTCGTAAATACAATTTTTAATAATGGTGGGGTAATCGAAAGTATAAAAGACGAATTGCCGACTTTAGAAACTGTATTTTTAGATTTGACTGGAAAGAAATTAAGAGATTAGAGGGGATAGAGTTGATTTTATTAACTTTAATAAAAAGGAAATAATACAGTTTTTCAGAAATAAAACTGATGTAATTACAATGCTCATATTTCCAGTCATTCTTATATTTGTAATGGGAAAGTCACTAAACGGTCTTATGAGCATGGACAAGAATATATTTTCTGGAAAAACTATATATTACAATATAGAAAATGACGGTGGGAAAAACAACAATGTGCAAGTTTTTTATGATTTTATTACAGAATTTCAAAAAACTAGCGATATAAAATTTGTGCAGAGTAATAATATTGAGAAAGTTACACAACTTGTAAATAAAAATGAGGCGATTTGCTTTATAAATATTGATGGTGATGATATAGATTATTTTAGAAATGAAAATGAAGAAAGCACCGAAAGCAAGGTATTTAGAAATTTATACGAGCAGTACATGAAAAAATACACATTTATCCACTATATTGCAAAGACTGATTCAACTAAAGTTTCAAAAAATTCTAAGTTCTAAAAACAATACAGAAATTAAGTTAGAAGGAATAGGATATGACGAGGTCAACTCATTTACATATTACACCTTTGTGGAGCTGACTCTGATTATATTATACATATCTACAATTACATCAATTTCAATGTATAAGGAGAAATTTTTACATACAATGACTAGATTGAGAGTATCAAATATTAAAAAAATAAATATAATTATCTCAAAAATTGCTCTTGGAATAATTATTGGGCTTATGCAAATCTTAATCGTATACATTTGCTCGACAAGGCTATTTGATGTAGATTGGGGAGAAAATACTACATATATTTTACTTGTCTTGATCTCATTTATAATATTTAGTTCTGTCCTAGGAATATTTATGTATATGGTGTTTGATGATCAAAAGACTGCCTATACATTTAGTAACATGTTGATAATTGTGATGGGGTTTTTGGGTGGTTCTTATGTACCACTTTGTTTGGTAAAATCAGCAAGAATAACGAGTTTTCTGTGCCAGCTAATGCCTAATTATTGGGTAAATATATCACTTCTAGGACTAAACTACAACATAGACACGCCTTATTATAAAACGGCAATAGGGATATCTCTCGGGGCCTCTGTTTTAATGATTATATTAGGAAATATAATATCGAAACTGAAAGAAGGTGGAAGTGTTGATTAAGCTAATATTAAACACAGTAAAGTTATTGATGAAGAAAAAAAGCTACATACTAATCGGGATAATTATGCCAGCATTTATAGTAGTTTTTTCAGTTTTGAATTTGGAACAGAATATAAATACAAAGTGGGCATAGTCGACAAAGATAAATCATACGCCTCAAATGAAATTATAAAAAGTATAGACAATCTTGAAGATATAGAAACTACCAAAGTAAAAGAAAAAGACTATGATATTCTCTTGATAACGCAGCAAATCGAAGTAGCAGTAATAATAGATAAGGGATTTGAAGATAATTTATTAAATTTTAAAGAACAAGATATAAATATAAAATCTATTAAACATAATGATGTGGAAAGCTCGATAAGCCAATTAATAAATTTAAAATGTGAAGATTTGAGCATGGTGGCGTCTTTGAGCGAGAAAAAAACATAAATAAATTTAAAGAAATGAATTTAGAATATAACGACCAACTGGCAAGTCTTAGTTTAAATAAAATAAAACAAAATATACCCAAAATACAAAACACCATCGGACTTATGATTTTTACTATATTTATAGTAGCAGGAAATATAGCTAGTTTCTTGATAGAAGATGAAGAAAACAAAACTAAGATGAGGATATTGAGCTCTGGAATTAATAAGTGGAAGTACTACATATCTATGATTTTTATTTTTTACATAATGACTATGTTGACTACTGGGGTTTATTATATTGTCAGCAAAATTTTGAATATAGATTATGGAATGGAAAAAAAAGCAGTTATTTTTTAATCGTTATGGCAGTTTTTAATTTAATTGCGGTAAGTTTTAACTTATGTATTGTTTCATTTGCTAAAAGTAGATATGCATCTACCATAATAAATATTTTGATAGTTGTGCCATGTTGTATGCTTAGTGGGGTGTTTTGGGACTTTGATATTATGGAAAAGAGTCTGCAAAAAAGTAGGAAACCTTATGCCGACTAGATGGGTTTATTTATGTATTGAAACGCTTCAACAAAATAACACTTTAAGTGAAATAAGGATATACTTAGTGGCAATGATGATATTTTCTATGGGATTGTTTTTTATAAGTTTCGCTAAATTAAAATCAATAATGAATTATAGAATTAGAAAATAAATTGTAAAACGTAAATAAAGGATTATAGAAATTAGAAAAAGGAATTGTAAAAAGTATAAAAAAGTAAGAGAAAAGTTAAACAATTTCTATATAACAGCATATAAATACATAAAATAAAAACTTTATTATAAATAATTAAAAAGGAGTAATTATAACAGAAGTATAGGGAATGGAGGGAGAACATGATTTATATTACAGGAGATTGCCACGGGGATTATGCAAGATTTAATACAAAAAATTTTCCAGAGCAAAATAGCATGACAAAGGATGATTTTGTTATTGTTTGTGGTGATTTTGGATTTTGGACTCCATCAAAGGAACAAGAACATCAACTACAATGGTTGTCACAAAGGCCGTTTACAACATTATTTATAGATGGAAATCATGAGTGCTTTGATGAGCTTTACAATCTGCCTATAGAAGAGTTTTGTGGCGGAAAAAGTTCACTATGTAAAAGACTCAATAATACATCTAATGAGAGGGCAAATTTTTAACTTAGATGGACTAAAAATCTTTACGTTTGGAGGAGCCAAAACCCACGATATGCCAGCAGGAATATTAGATATAGAAGATCCTCACTTTAAACAAAAGAAAAAGAAGTTGGACAAAGAGGGCGCAAAATATAGAATAAACCACGTATCTTGGTGGAAAGATGAGATGCCGAGTCAGTACGAATATAGATATGGAGTTGAAAATTTAGAAAAACACGGCTGGAGAGTGGATTATGTAATAACGCACTGCTGTCCATCTAGTATACAACGAATGATTGCAGAAGATGAATACAAAACAGATGAACTTACCGATTATTTAGACGAAATAAAAACAAGTTTGAGTTATAAAAATTGGATTTTTTGGACATTATCATGATAACAAGATGATTACAGATAAAGATATTTTAATTTACGAACAAATTATAAGAATAAAATAAATTTACTTATAAATTTATAAAAAGTGGCTAAAAAATTGGTAAATATATACCAATTTTCCTTAAATAAAACACTCGTTTTCTTGTAATAAATGCACTAATATGGTAAACTAAAATTTGAATAAATTCAGTAATAATAGGAGGGTACTCATGCTTAATAATATTTTAATGGGTGTACAAATAGTACTATCAGTACTTTTACTATTAGTTATAATGCCTCAAGAAGGAAAAGGGAATTTCTCTTCTGATTTCAGTGGAGCAGGAGATGATTTTGAAGCACAAGCTTACTTTAAACCAAAAGGAAAACAAGCATTTCTTTTAAAATCAACTAGAATATTCTCAGTATTATTCTTCATAAATGCATTAGCATTAGTAGTAATAAACAAATAGTAAATTAGATGACTGGCCATCATTTAATAAAATTTAAAGATTGAATTTAGTTTTTTAAATAAAAAGGTCTTCTAGGATAACTAGAAGACTTTTTGTATATTTATATAAGTTTTTTTGTTATATAAAATATGTATATAAGTTATGTATATATTTATATATAAGTAAGTAGATTTTATATAAGCGATAAAGTTTTTAATATATAAATCCACATAAACATTGTTATTATGCAGAAAAATGATGTAAAGACTATTATTTGGGCGGCTAAATCGCTATCTCCGTCCATTTGTTTCGCCATTTGGAAAGTCGATACACCTGTTGGCGCACCGTAGATTATCGTCAAAGTAAGAAGTGCAATCCCCTAATTCCAAGATAAATACTAAGTGGAATCATAATTGCAGGAACTACTAATAATTTTGTTATGACGATAAATATTGTTTCTTTTAGATATTTATTTACATCAGAAAATGAAAATGATGCTCCAAGAAGAATTAGACCTAGAGGAGTTGCCATTTTTGACACATCTTCAACAGTTTCCATTATGCAAGTCGGAAGTTTTATCCCAATAAGAAGAAAGACAATCCCCACAAATGCACCGATTATAAGAGGGTTAGTAATAACTCCTTTAAGGATATGTTTTAAGTTTATTTCTGAATCTCTAAACATCTCTAGTGATATAACTGCAAGCATGTTAAATAGAGGTACAATAACAGCAATCAACATAGCTGTAGTACCTACATTTCCATCACCATAGACAGAAGTTGCAACAGGAATACCAAAGATGACGAAGTTGCTACGAAATACCCCTTGAATCATAACACCACGCTTTGGATTTTCTTTTTTCGATTTTTGGGATAAAAAATAGTAATAATAAGAATAAAATAATCACGCCAGATGCAGCAAATAAAATAAGTTTGCCGTCAAATACTGTCTCCAAATCTGTAGTATATACGTTGTAAAAAAGCAGCACAGGTAAAAATACTTTAAAGACGACTTTATTCATAACATCTAGTGTATGTTGGTCAAAGATTTTTATGTATTTTAGAAAATAACCAAGAACCATCATTAAAAACAACGGACTACAACGTTAAAAGATAAGATTAAGTTTTCCATAAGATTCTCCCCTTTAAAAATAAAGGACTAAGTCAGATGACTTAGCCCATATTAAGATTGAAAAGATTGCAATTATTTATTTGCTTTTTAATACTGCGCCTTTGTCACCAGATGTAACCATAGAGGCATATCTTGCTAAATAACCAGTAGTTACTTTTGGTTCTCTAGGAGTCAAGCAGCTTTTCTTCTTGCTAATTCTTCATCTGAAACGACAAAATCTAAAGTTTTTTCTTTTATGTTTATTTTATTAAGTCTCCTTCTTCAACAAGAGCTATCGGTCCGCCAACAGCAGCTTCTGGAGAAACGTGTCCGATTGATGCCCCTCTAGATGCACCAGAGAAACGTCCGTCAGTTATAAGAGCTACACTAGAACCTAATCCCATACCAGCTATTGCAGAAGTAGGGTTAAGCATTTCTCTCATACCTGGGCCACCTTTTTGGTCCTTCATATCTTATTACAACAACGTCGCCAGCTACGATTTTACCACCTTTTATAGCAGCTATAGCATCTTCTTCACAGTCGAATACTCTTGCTGGACCTTCGTGTACTAACATTTCAGGAACAACAGCAGATTGTTTAACTATACCAGAATCGGGAGCTAAGTTTCCTTTAAGGACAGCTATACCACCAGTTTCTGAATATGGGTTTTCGATTGGTCTTATTGTTTCTGGATCTTTATTTATACAATTAGCGATATTTTCGCCTACAGTTTTCCCTGTAACAGTCATTATATCTAAGTTAAGTAAGTTTTTCTTAGTTAATTCGTTCATAACTGCATAAACTCCACCAGCTTCGTTTAAGTCTTCCATGTATGTGTATCCTGCAGGAGCTAAAAGGGCAAAGGTTTGGAGTTTTTGAACTTATTTCGTTAGCTATATCTACGTTTAAGTCAACTCCAGCCTCGTTAGCTATTGCTGGTAAATGTAACATTGAGTTAGTTGAACAACCTAGTGCCATATCTACAGTTAGAGCATTTTGGAAAGCTTTTTCAGTCATTATGTCTCTTGGTTTGATGTCTTTTCAACTAATTCCATAACTTTCATACCTGCATGTTTAGCAAGTTTTATTCTTTCTGAATATACTGCTGGAATAGTTCCGTTTCCTTTAAGACCCATTCCTAAAGCTTCAGTTAAGCAGTTCATACTGTTGGCAGTATACATACCAGAACATGAACCGCAAGTTGGACAAACTTTGCTTTCAAATTCTAAAACATCATCTTCGTCCATAGTTCCAGCAGCGAAAGAACCTACTGCCTCAAACATACTTGATAGACTTCTTTTTTTCGCCTTTAACACGACCAGCAAGCATAGGACCACCGCTGACAAAGACAGTTGGTATATTAACTCTAGCTGCTGCCATTAATAATCCAGGTACGTTTTTGTCACAGTTAGGAACCATAACTAATCCGTCGAATTGGTGAGCCATAGCCATACACTCAGTAGAGTCAGCTATTAAGTCTCTTGTAACCAGTGAATACTTCATTCCGATATGTCCCATTGCTATACCGTCACAAACTGCAATCGCAGGGAAGACAACAGGAGTTCCTCCTGCCATAGCTACACCAAGTTTAACTGCTTCTACGATTTTGTCTAAGTTCATGTGACCAGGAACGATTTCGTTGTATGAACTTACTATACCTATTAAAGGTTTTCTCATTTCTTCTTCAGTATGCCCTAAAGCATTAAATAATGAACGATGGGGTGCTTGTTGCATCCCTTTTCTTACTGCATCACTTCTCATCTTTATTATCCCCTAAAATTTAAAATATATTCATTTAATGTAAAATTTTATAATTTATTGTTTTTATAAGTGCTGAAACATAAAT